>Ga0134126_10000010_pt1 | contig 289773 bp, 247 predicted proteins | sample KB31752_FD_96881 | JGI IMG/M metagenome (GOLD analysis project Ga0134126, IMG submission 96881) | Terrestrial soil microbial communities with excess Nitrogen fertilizer from Kellogg Biological Station, Michigan, USA - KB3-175-2 | ecosystem: Environmental > Terrestrial > Soil > Unclassified ...
GATTTCGTTTCAACCAATGATTGCGCTCTCCAACACTCGCGTCTATAGGGGTTTTCACACAAAATGCTCCTCGCGGCTTTTCTCGGGCCAATCACATCCCGGGGGTACTATCCAGATGCACACGAAACACAATTTTCCCCAATTCCCGGCTTGACCCCAGCCCGTTTTTACCGATAGATTCCTTGCAATGTTAGGAAATATTCGACAAGTCGCACTGCTGGTAGTCGTTGTAGGAAACGACGCCGTTGGCGCTTGTCGTTAAGTCAGATTTCGACAAAAACCCACGGCTGGAAACGGTCGTGGGTTTTTTATTGCGCCCCCGACGACTGGCCACAACAAAGAAGCGGATGAATGGATGTCCGGATAAATGGATGAATGGTAAGAACGCCAAATCGAGGCGTCATTTATCCACAAATCCACCTATCCATTAATCCGCAATGACAGCACATGAGCAAGACAAACGAAATAACGAAAAAGAAAGCCAATCGACCCAAAACCACCGCCAAGCGCGCCGAAGTCGGCGCCGCGATGTTCGGGCGCGACATCCTCGTGGAAGCACTGGAGCGCGAAGGCGTCGAAGTTATTTTCGCTTATCCCGGCGGCGCGAGCATGGAAATCCATCAGTCGCTGACGAAATCCAAAATCCGCACCATTCTCCCGCGGCATGAGCAGGGCGGCAGTTTTGCGGCGGAAGGTTATGCGCGCGCGACCGGGAAGGCTGGCGTTTGCATGGGCACCAGCGGCCCCGGCGCGACCAACCTCGTCACCGCCATCGCGGACGCTTACATGGATTCCTGCCCCTTGATTGCCCTCACCGGCCAAGTCAACCAAAACATGATCGGGCGCGGCGCGTTCCAAGAAACGGATATTATCGGCGTCACCTTGCCCATCGTGAAGCACAGTTACCTCGTCACGGACGTGAACGACATTCCGCGCATCGTGAAGGAAGCGTTTTACATCGCGCAAAGCGGCCGCCCCGGCCCGGTCGTGATTGATATTCCCAAGAACGTGCAGCAGACCAAGACGCAGCCGGTCTGGCCCACGACGGAACAGGTCAAGCAAGGCCTGCGTGGTTACACGCAGCCGGATTTGCGCGCGGACGATCTCGCTCTTAACGAAATCATGGGTCTGATTGAGAAGGCCGAACGCCCGGTGCTTTACTGCGGCGGCGGCATCATCAGCAGCGGCGCGGCCGAGGAACTTCGGAAATTCGCGGAAGCCACGAACATTCCCGTGACCACAACCATCATGGGCATCGGCGGTTTTCCGGAAACGCATCCGTTGTCCTTGCGCTGGCTCGGCATGCACGGCTCGGCCTCCGCCAATTGGGCCGTGAATGGCGAGTTCGAGCATCGCAAGAGTTTCAATGACCCGCAGGTCAAAATCAAAGACGGCGCGGACTTGCTGCTCGCATTCGGCGTGCGATTCGATGATCGCGTCACCGGCAAGTTTGAGGAATTCTGCAAAAACGGCACGATTGTTCATTTGGACATTGATTCTTCCGAATTGAACAAGAACCGGCGCGTGCAATTGCCGGTCGTCGGCGACATCAAAGACGCGCTCACCCGCCTGAATGCAATGCTCGCCAAGCGCCCGATTACGAAGAAACACGAGCCATGGCTCGCGCAAATTGCGGAGTGGAAAAAGAAGGCGCCCTTTGCGTATGCCGTAACCAATGAGATCGTCAACAGCGACCACATGAAAGACCATCTCGAGGGGCATGAGGATCAAATCATTCTCCAGCAGATGGTGGTGGAAGCGCTTTACGAGCTCACGAAGGGCGAGGCGTATATTACCACCGGCGTCGGCCAGCATCAGATGTGGGCCGGGCAATGGTACAAATACAAATATCCGCGCCAATTCATCACCAGCGGTGGCTTGGGCTCGATGGGCTTTGGCTATCCCGCCGCGCTCGGCATCAAAGTCGCTCTGCCGGACAAGGAAGTGGTGGATATCGACGGCGACGGTTCGTTCCTCATGAACATTCAGGAATTGGCCACTGCGCACGTCGAAAAAATCGCGGCCAAAGCCATCATTCTGAACAATCAGCACCTCGGCATGGTGGTGCAGTGGGAAGACAAGTTTTACGCCGGCAACCGCGGCCACACGTATCTCGGCAATCCCGACGATCGCGCGCAGGTTTACCCGGATTACGTCCGCGTGTGCAATTCGTTTAATGTGAAATGCGAGCGCGTGATGTACAAGAAGGACCTGCGCCCCGCCATCCAGCGCATGCTGGATGCGAAGGAGCCTTATGTGCTCGACGTGATCGTGCCCTACACCGAACACGTGCTGCCGTTCATTCCGGCAGGACGGACCGTGGCGGACATGATCTGGAAGCCATAAAATCGTTAGTCAAAAATCTGGAAGCGCCGGCGATCCGCCGGCGCTTTTCTTTTGCCCACGTCTCGTCCTTGTGCCCGGCCTCTTTTTTGTTACGCTCCGCGTTGATGCGATATTGTATTGTTTTAGCTGCGGCATTGTTCGCGTTTACGGCGCTTGGCGCCGAGCGTACCTTTAATTTCGGCGACTACGCGCTCGATCAAACGCCTTCCAATTTCGTCAGCACGGTCAGCGGACAAGGCAAACCGGGCGAGTGGAAAGTCATCCTCGACGCCACCCCGTCCGCCATGCCGGCGCGCGACACCAACGCCCCCGGCATGACCGATCAGGCCGTCATCGCGCAAGTCGCGCGCTACGCAGTGGACCAGCACTTCCCGCTCCTCATCCTCAACGACGACACCTTCAACGATTTCACGTTCAGCACGCGCTTCAAAATCGTTGGCGGCGCCATGGCGCAAATGGCGGGCATTGTCTTTCGCTACCAGAACCCGAAAAATTATTACGTGCTGATGGCCAGCGTGCTGGACCAGCACTTTTGGTTTTTTAAAGTGGTCAACGGCCAGCGTTCCGAGCGGCTCATCGGCCCGGCGGTGACGATTGCAAAAAATGAATGGCACGAAATGTCCGTGAAATGCGAAGGCAACCGCATCCAGTGCCAGCTCGACGGCAAACCCGTCATCCCACTGATCACCGACAATTCATTTGTCACCGGCAAAGTCGGTTTTTGGACCAAATCCGATTCGGTCAGTTATTTCGTCGATCCGAAGCTGGTTTACACGCCGCGCGAAACGCTTGCCCAGAGCCTCGTTTCCGATGCCGTTCAAAAATTTTCAAGGCTGGAGGAGCTTAAAATGTTCGCCGTTCGCCCCGGCGGCAATGGCCCCGTCGTCGTGGCTGCGAAAAATGAACAAGACATGAACCATTCCGGCGGCACGGTGGAACGGGACGTGATTCAAAATGGGAAGGGTTATTTCAGCCGGGACAAGAAAGCCGGCACAGTCACCGTCACCCTGCCATTGCGTGACCGGAATGGCGATGCCATCGCCGCGGTGGCTTTTACGATGAAATCGTTCCTGGGCGAAACCGAGGACACGGCGGCGCTCAAAGCGCACATGATGCTCAAGGACATGCAACCTCGGGTCACTTCGTTGGAAGACCTGTTGCAGTAAACAGAGCGCGGAACTCATCCGTAACGATGCAGTTGAAACCGCGGATGAACGCAAATAAACGCGGATGAAGCGCAACGGCGGCATCTGCGCCCCTTTATCCCTCATCATTTGGTGAGCGCGTTCATATCACGGGAACTTTGATTTTTCCGCATTCCGAATCTGCGTCCATCTGGATTCATCCGCGGTTTCAACTGCATCATTCCGGATTGATTTCGCGTTACACCAATAATTCGTGTCTATTCGTGGTTTCGCCACTAAAATTTAACGCCCAGCGCCGAGTGCACTTGCAACTCATTGGCCTGCGCGCCTACGGCCGGTTCCGTATCGTAAGCGTCCTGCACGGTCGTGTTCAGGTAAACATAGCGCCACAGATTGTAGGAGAGCGTCGTCTCGGCGCGAAGGCGGTATTCGCCAAAATTGACCCGCGGGAAAAATTCCACTTTTTCGGACCAGATTGTCCGGGGACTTAGCTTCCAATTGACGTCTTCGGCGAGGCGAAAGAAGAAGTCGCGATTGTGTGTGCCGTCAGATTGGTCCTGGATTTGATAATTGGCGCCGCCTTCGAGGTTCACTGTCAGATTTGTGCGCGTCACCAGATGATAACCCAGGCCGGGGCCTTCCTCGATATGCAGATCGATGCCCCGCACGCGGTCGAAACCCGCGCCTACTAGGTTGTACCCGTACCAATGTCCGTCGAAGTCGGCGGAGGTTTTATCGCTCACGCCCATTTGATCGGAAGAGGTGGTGGTTAGATTGGTGCCCCGGCCGTGCTGGATGGTCTTGCCGTAGAGCACGCTGTAATCCAGCGTATTGCGAAAGAAATTTTTCGGATTGGATTTGTATGGCTTCTCGTAAGCCAATTGCAGACGGGCATGATAATTACGCTGATCCACCGTGCTGTAAATCAGATCCAAGCCGACTTCCGCCTGGCCTTTCCAATGTTTGAACAGCGGCGGCGGCGCGGTGGGTGGCTTTAATTTTACCGCCAACACGTTGGTGCGGGCCATGTGATTCGTGCCGGCAAAGGCGATTTCACGCCGGTCGATCTCCTTGAGCGGAACGGAAAGGGCGTTTGCCCAGCTATTGGAAAGCACCAGACGATTCGTGTATTCGGAAACCACGAAGCCCGTGATCCTGTCGCCATTCTTGAGAAAAAGGACGACGTTCTCCGCCCGCGCCGAGCCGAGAAGCGCGCAGGCCAGGAACACTGTTACCCAAACGGGATGAAGTTGTAATGAATTAAGGAATCGTCGTGGGCGCGGGAGCATTTTGGCCTGCGGAAAGGTTGGGTGGAGGCACGTCGTCGCGACTGATGCGCCGGGTACCGCCCACTACTGCTAAATTCCCACCCGCGTCGGCCATGATGCGTGGACGCGTCGTGTATTCGTAATTCTGCCGCTTGATCAATTCGCCGTCCGGATTAATGACGACATAGCTGAAATTGCGCGGGCCATTCTGGTAAAGGATGTGCAGATTGCTGAACTTGTCCACTTCCGGCTCCGGCTGGCCAAAAGAAATCATCGGGCCGATGGGCAGCACGTGGTCGACCTTGCCATCATTGTTGATCACCTGCGCATAAAGCGTGATCCGGCTGCGGAGATAATTGACTTCCTGCAACGCATAGCGGCGCATTTCGGGCGGACTATTCGTATCGCCCGCTTTTTTCGGCACGCCAAACGCCTGTTCCCACAATCGCGCGCCCTGGATGAGATCGAACCCTTTCGGGTGGCTGAGCACCTCGCGTTTCCATTGCGGAATGGAAACCGCGGCGGTGATGGTGTAGTGCCCTGGTTTCGACAACTGAAAATACGGCGCCAGGTTCACGCGGATATTCGCGAACTCCGATGATTCGAGCGAGAATTCGCCCGTCACCGGCGCGTCGCCGTTTTTCATCACGAGATAGCCATCACGCGCCTCCATGGAAAACTTCAGCCAATCAGGGCTCTGGCCGAACGTCAGGGTTTGCCCCGAACGATTCGTGATGCGGACTACGGCGGGAATTGCCTCGCCCGGCAGGAACTGATCCTGCTCGGTCGAGACCTGCACGGTCACTTGCGCGGACACGCGGCCCAGCGAAGCGAACAGCAGGACACAAAATAGTATTCGGCCAATTTTCACAACACTACTTTAGGCAGGCGCACCGAAGTGGCAAGCCGCAAAAACGTGAACTTTGACGCTGCCTCCGGTCCCCTTATTCAATTATTGTAGCGGCGGTCTGTGACCGCCGCCGGACAATTGGCTACACGAGTTGAATCGCCCGCTCGAAAACCATTTCCGGTGAAATGGTCTTAAGACATTCGAGCGGTTTCTCATACGTGCAATGCGATTTTAGACACGGCGCGCACGGCAGCTCCACGCGAATGACATTTTGCAACTGTCGATACGGCCCAGTCCGGCGCGGCTCCGTGGGCCCGAAAATGGCCAGCACCGGCTTGCCAATCGCGGCGGCCACGTGCATCGGCCCCGTATCATTGGAAATCATCAGCTTGCCCAGCCGGATCCACTCGATCATTTCCGGCAACGAAATTTTGCCCGTCAAATCGAGGCAGCGTTCCGGTTCCGCGCTCGCGATGATCGAGCCGGCTTCCTTGTCATCGCCGCTGCCCAGAATGGCAAACCGCACCTCCGGCCGGGCGGCGGCGAGTTGGCGCACAAGCGCGGCGAAATTTTCGACCGGCCACCGCTTGTTAAGCCAGCGCGCGCCCGGTTGGAGGACAATCCATCGCGCTGAATCCGGCTGCCACTTGCGTTTGATTTCCGCCGAGACCGCGCGGCGTTCGGGAAGCCATTCAAAATCCCAGTGAGTCGGCACATTCAGCGCCTTCAGCAGCGCGAGGTACCAATCCGCCGCGTGCGTGTAAAAGGAATCGCGGCGCACGATGAGATCATAGAAGCCGCGTGCGCCCTCGCGGGGTGTGTCGAGGCCGACCAGCAATTTCCCATTGGCCAGCCAGGCAAACATGCCGCTGCGGAAAAGGCATTGCAGATCAATGACGAGATCGAACTCCTGCCGCCGCATCCAACGAACGCTGTGCCAGACTTCGGGCCAGTTCGCCGGGGATGTCCACCGCCGCCGCTCGAAACGCACAATGCCCGCCAAATCGGGATCGCCCTCCAACAATGAAGCCAGCCCGGCGTCGATCCACCAAAAAATATCGCTCTCCGGCCAATGCCGCTTGAGCAGCCGCAGCACAGGCATCGCCTGCACCACGTCGCCGAGCGAACTGGGCTTGAGAATGAGGATCTTCAAGGCAGAAGGCAGAAGGCAAAAGGCAGAAAATCATTCGCCTCGCGCTCGCTTTGAAATGGTAACCAGGATCGCGATGAGTTCATCAGTTTCTTTTGGCAAAGGTCCAAGCCGTTCCTGAGGAATAATAGCTTCATCCGCTAAAAGCTCCAGCCAGTAAGCGGTTTCGTCAGCTTCTTTGAGGCAATCACCAATTTTGGAAACGAACTCGGCTTTGGACCGCGACCGCCTCGCTTCTCTGTGATTGGCGCCAATAGAAGTGCCCGACCGCAAAACCTGCTTTCCTAAGATTTGAGCGAGAGTTTCCTTCGGCAAGGCGAGGCAGAGGCGAATGATCCGGCGGGCAAAACTTTTCGTGCGGGCAGCCAGGTCCTTTTCATCCTTCTGCCTTTCCCCTCGCCTTCTACCTTCCGTAAGCGAGCCGTTCCGCCAGTCGTTCGGGCAAACCTGCAGCGAGGATTTTCTTTTGCGCGGTCGGGATGTCGTACTCCAGCCGCCGCAATTCGATCGTGCCTTCGTTCATGTCGTAGATGACATAAGCCGCCTTGGGATTGTTGTCGCGCGGCTGGCCGACGGCGCCCACATTGACGAAATATTTTTTGCCCGGCTCAACCTTGAACTTCGAATAAGTCCCTCCGCGCACCATCGTGTCGCGCATGAACGCGACCGGCACATGGGTGTGCCCGAAAAAGCAAACGGCCGTGTTCTGATAAGTGAAGCTGGCGGCGGCGGCAAGCTTGTCGAAGACATAACCCCACCGCTGGGGACCGTCGAGCGTGGCGTGCACGATCGAAAAGCTCGTGACCATCCGCATGTATTTGAGGTCGCGCAGCCACGAGCGATCATCTTCACTGAGCTGTTGCCGGGTCCATTCCACCGCTTCGGCAGCGGCGGGGTTGAACCCCTCCAGGCCCACTTCGGCCGAGCAATACTCGTCGTGGTTGCCCTTGACGCACGGCATTCCCATGCTCCGGACGATGTCCAGGCATTCCTTTGGATTGGCATTGTAACCCACCACGTCGCCGAGGCAGGCGTAGTGCGTGCATTTTTGAGCCTTAGTATCCTCCAATACCACCTGTAACGCCTCAAGGTTGGCGTGGATATCGGCTATAATCGCAAACTTCATCGAAATTATCTTACTATGTCAAATCCTCGAAACTCGTTAGTGGCTTCGCTCCAACTAACGTCTTCTTTCTTAATAAAATGTTCCAGGCCCTCATCGCGAATCGCTTTTTGGAAGGCTTCCAGTTCCTGCCTTGCGCCCTCGCCCACCAGTTCAACGCGCCCGTCGGTCAAATTGCGCACGGTGCCGACGACTTCAAACCCCGCCGCCACGGTTTTCACCGTGTAACGGAAGCCGACGCCCTGCACGGTGCCTGAATAAAATATATGCATGCGGCTTCGTTTCATTTCCGGCTCCCGCCAATCTACCATGCATATCCAGTCGTGACAGAACGAAAATCCGCCCATCTGCCCGGTCAAATACGCCCCTGATGAAGCCAAATCAAGAGGTGCGGCGCAATGTTTTTTATGCCTGTGCGTTGCAAGTAACAGGGGGATAGGCGCGAAAGTTGCATTCACCGCAACCTTCAATGCCTTTTCATCGGGATTCGAACTGGGCACTTAAAGGCTGCTATTGCCGTTCGTATTCCCCTTTGCTGACCCGCTTCAACACCGTAAACCCGACCTTTTTGGCGTCTGTCACGGAGAGCGGCTTGAGTTTGATGGGCGAATTGAAGGTGGAGATGATTTTTCGCACCGGTTTCTTGCAGGCCGGGCAATTCGTCAGCGGCTTCGCGGACAACGGCCGGCGCAGAGTGAACTTCCCGCCGCACACCTTGCAATCGCCTTCAGTCAATTCGTATTCGTAAATCGGCATGAGGAAAATTTAACATCAATTCGTGAATTATTGAATTCGATTTATCGGTTTGGCACCCAACCGTCCATCGGTTTAGCCGGCGTCACCAATATCAATTGATAAAACACAAGGTCCAGCCACCGGCCGAACTTAAACCCGGCTTGCCGTACGATCCCGGAATGCGTGAAGCCCAGCGCCTCGTGCAGGCGGATGCTGACCGCGTTCGTCGAATCAATGGCGCCGACCATCACGTGGTAATCCTGCCCTTGCGCGAGCTTGATGAGTTCTTGAAGCAGACGCTTCCCAATTCCCTGGCCACGAAAGCGCACATCCACGTAAACCGAATGCTCGACGGTGTATTTGTACGCCGGAAACGCCCGAAACGTGCCGTAGCTGCCGAACCCCATCAGTTCGCCCGCGTCATTCTCAATCCCGATGACTGGAAACTTTCCCTTCGCCTTCGCCTCAAACCATCCGGCCATCATTTCCATCGTGCGCGGCTTGTAATCGTAAAGCGCCGTGGAATTCAGGATGGCCTCGTTGAAGATGGCGAGGATGGCGGCCGCGTGGCGCCCGGGTTCGCATTGGACGACAGGCATGGCAGCCGGCATCACTTTTTCAGAAATGCACTGAACAAATCGATCGGCAGCGGCAAAAATGTCGTGGTGTTGTGTTCGCTGGCCATTTCGCGCATGGTCTGGAGATAACGCAATTGCAACGCAATCGGCTCCTTCGCGATCATGGCGGCGGCCTGGACCATTTTTTCGGCGGCTTGAAACTCGCCTTCCGCGTTCACCACCTTGGCGCGGCGTTCGCGTTCGGCTTCGGCCTGTTTGGCCATCGCGCGCTTCATGCTGTCCGGCAGCGCCACTTCCTTCACTTCCACGGACGTCACTTTGATGCCCCACGGCTCGGTTTGTTTATCGATGATTTCCTGCAATTTCTGGTTGATGGAATCGCGCTGTGAAAGCAAATCATCCAGCGGCGCCTGGCCCAGCACGCTGCGCAACGTGGTTTGCGCGATGAGCGAAGTCGCTTTCCAGAAATTTTCCACCTTCACCACCGCGGCCATCGGGTCCACCACGCGAAAATAAACCACCGCATCGACCGTCACTGGCACGTTATCGCGCGTCATGATCTCCTGCTTGGCAACATCAATGGTCACCACGCGCAAATCCATTTTCACCATGCGATCCACCATGGGAAAAAGAAAAATCACGCCCGGCCCTTTGGCGCCGATCAGTTTGCCCAGGCGGAAAATGACGCCGCGCTCGTATTCGCGCATGATGCGCAACATCTGCGGCACCACAATGGCCAGGATGATGAGGACGACCACCAGGGCCACCGCGGCCTGCGTGAGATTGTGAATGAGTTGGTCCATAGGTTTTAGTCAGGTTCGATTTGAGTTTGGTTCCAATATGGCCGCTTTGAAAGCCTATAGTGATTGCTGAAATAGATTTCCGGAAAGGATCCCGATCGCGCCGGTCGCGGCATTCGGCGACCAGACCGAGAATGATTCCAAACGGATGATTCGTCTCCCTCTCCGCCACGAAGTGGGGGAGAGAACTCCACGAAAAGAGTTCGCATATTGATCCCCTGAACCACGACATATCAGTGCCTCTATTCGACGAGAGACGCGGGAGCAACTTCTCCCTCTCCCATCGGATGGGACTTGAGCCGCCTGGGAAGCGGCGAAAGGAATTTGCGAAGCAAAGGCCCGACAGGGCCAAGCGAGCGGGAGCGAGGGTTCGGGTTCATGGGGGGAAGGCACCTCAGGCCGTTTTTGCTTTCACCTTCAACTTCAGCCCCTCGATGCCCACGATTTCCACCGGTTGACCGCTTTCCACGGGCGTTTCGCTGACCGCATTCCACCATTCTCCCTCCACAAAAACCCGTCCGCCTTTGGCATCGATATGCTCGGCGGCCGGCGTCACTTTTCCCAGCAACGTTTCGCGCCCGGCGCGAACCGGGAGCAGTTGGGCGCGCACGGCGGCGCCGACGATAAACAAAAAGAACAGCGCCGTCAGCACGGTGCCGCCGATAATATACGTCAGCGGCAGATGAAACGCCGGGTTGGACCGATTGAATAACATCAGCGACCCCAGGAAAAACGCGATGATGCCGCCGCCAGTGAGCACGCCGTGAGTCGGCGAGTAGAGATCGATAATGAACAGAACGATGGCCAGCGCAATCAAGAGGAGGCCCGCGGCATTGATGGGCAGGATGGTGCTGAGACACAGCACGAGCACCAGGGCGATTGCTCCCGCCACGCCGGGCAGGATCGCGCCCGGGCTGCTCAATTCGCCAATGATTCCATAGATCACCACCAGCATCAGGATGAACATCACTTCCGGTTGCAGGAACATTTGCAAAAAGCTTTCACGAAAAGTCATGCGAATGGGCACGACCGTGGCGCCTGCGGTATGCAACGTCGTCCCGTGAACTTCGCGCCCGTCCAATTGCTTCAGCAAACTCGGCACATCATCGGCGATCAAATCAATGACATTGGTTGCCAGCGCGGTTTCCGCTGTGATGGACACGCTGTCCAGCACGCACGACTTCGCCCATTGGACATTGCGATGCCGTTTGTCCGCGATGGATTCGGCGAGGCTGACCGTGTCATTCTCCATTTTCTTCTTCTCGACATCGTCCACTGGCTGCACGCTGCCCGTCGCGCCAATACTCACCGGGTGCGCGGCCCCGATGCGCGTGTGCGGAGCCATCGCCGCCACGTCGGCCGCCATGGTGATGAACGTTCCGGCGCTGGCCGCATGACCGGGCGCGGGTGTGACGTAAACAACGATTGGGATCTTCGAATCGTAAATTTTGTTGATGATTTTTTCCGTCGAATTGAGCAACCCGCCCGGCGTGTCGAGTTCAATGATCAGGCAAGCGTCATTCTGCTCGTTGGCGACGTCGATGGCGCGGGAAATATAGCCCTCGGTGGCGGGACTGATGGCCCCATCGATATCGATCATCCCGACGTTTGCGGCGGAGAGCTTCGTCGAGATCGCGAGCATCATTCCAACCGCCAGGATCGGCGCCAAATTCTTCATAAATAGCCTCTCTTTGGGAACGATAACAAAAACCGTCGCGGGTGCAAACGGTATTCGAGAAGCCCCAGACGCAGGAGAACGGAGCGCCGATCTCCTGATCGGCGCGAACAATGGATTTTTCGAGAAATTCGTGTCAAAGGAACGATTTCCTATTCCCCTGCCGAATCGTTCCCCTGCCTCTCTTACCGACGGCAAACAGAAATGCGAAACCGTGTTTCGCATTTCGTGCCAACGAGTAAACCACGTTTCGCGCAACGACCAGCAAATCTAGGGCACTCATATAGTGGCGGGCTTGGGAAGCCAATTCGTGAAATTCGCGAAATTCGTGTAAACCCCAAAAATGAAAATTACCAACCGAATCCATTTTCCGACCGCTTGTCGCAACGCCCGCGAGTGCCCTATCGAGCCGACTCGCTCTTTTGAATGCGGATCGTCGCGTTGGTAGTCGCCAATTGATTCGTGCCCGCGGACGTCACAATGTGACAATCGATGACTTGCACGTTCTGCGCGTCGTAGATGCCGAAAGGTTTGTCGGCAATGATGTTGACTTTGTCCAGCAACACATTCGTCACCTCCATTTCCGGCAAGCCCCAGATCAACCCGGCGCGCCGGCCTGGTTCCACCGTCGCGGTAATGTTGCTGAATACGAGATCGCGATAAACCGGTGTCCGTCGACCGACTTTTTTTCCTGGATACGTGGCGGCAATAGCCGGCGTAAGATTGTCCAGCGCGCGATATTGGCGATTGGTCGCTGCGTAGGCTGCGTAAACAAGAATCGGACACCCGACATTCGTCATGTGAAGGTTGAGATAGGAAAGATTGTGCAGATAACCGCCGCGGTCGCGATCGGATTTGATGCGAATGCCGGCTTCAGTGTCATGAAATGTGCAATGGACGACCGTCAGGTTCGATACGCCGCCGGAGGTCGGGCTGCCAATCGAGACGCCGTGCCCGAAGCCATAAGTGCAATTCGTGATGAACACATCCGAAGTGCCGCCGCCGCAGGTGAAATCGTCGTCGCCCACGCTCACATTGCAATTCTCGATCAGGATGTGTTTGCCGCTCACATCGCAAGCGTCCGTGTTGTGCCCGGGATGTTCCGGGTCGCTCGAAGGATTCGCTCGAATCGTCACGCCGCGCACTGTCGCATCGGAAATTTTGCTGATGGCGATGTGGAACATCGGCGAATTCGACAGCGTCACTTGTTCAATCAATACCCGCTCACACCCTTGAAGCGAAATCATGCGGGGACGCCGCGCACCTCGTTCGCGCGCATAAGGCCACCACGCAACGCCCTGGCCATCAATCATCCCCGGCCCGCTGATGGCCACGTCTTGCAAACCCGACCCGCTGATGAAATTGCGCGGCGACTTTGTCCCGCCAGGATATTTTTCCAACGGCAACATCCGCACCACCGCGCCGGCATCCAAGTGCAAATTGATCCGGCTCGCCAATTCAATCGGCCCGCACAAAAAAGTTCCCGCCGGGATTTCGACTGTCCCACCGCCCGCCGCCTTGGCGGCATCAATGGTATGTTGGAACGCTTCGGTATTGGTAAACACGCCGTCGCCGACCGCGCCGAATTTGGTCACGTTGAGTATCTGGGAGGGAATCGTCGGCAGTGCCGGAGCGACAAACGATTGGGCGTAAGCGCCGAATGAAAATGAAATGAGACCGGCCAATCCAACCAAATTGCGAATAATCATATTTGTTCGTCGTAAAAGGAATATCGCTCGAACCCGTTTTCTCTCCGGAGCGCTTTCTATGCGATGTTCATCGCAGACTGGCTTCCATCGGCATGAATCGAAGGTAATCAAAATCCGCGTGTCCCGCCGCCGCAACGTCATCCGTTTTCAAACTGTAAAGTCCAACCTTGGCGCCAATCCACACGCCGCGTCGCGCCTGAAACGTTTGCTCAACGACGCTAAAGCCGTCGACCACCGCAAAACTGAAGGTGCAAAGCCCGTCCGATTGCACGGCCACTCGCAAGCGAACAGCGTCCGGCACATGTTCTCGAATAACAACCTGCGCGCCGTCGAGTTGAAGGATGAGCCGCGTGCCACTCACCGTTTTTTCCAGCGCCAGGGCGGCCGAAGATTCACCGGCGATGATCAGGCCGGCTTGTTCACCAATTTGCCGCGCCGCCAACTCCAGCGATGTTTCCACCATAAAAGTCTGCGCCGGAAATTTTTGCAGCAACAAGTTCGGAATCAGCGACAGTTCATCTCGGGACGCCACCTGCGGATGCAATCGCACCCAGCCTTTGCGCTTGCCCAGCTCATACCAATCGTCGCGATGGTTTGCGTGCCATTGCCACTGCAAGCCGAGGTTGGCGGAATTAAATTCATCGCTTGCTTCGGGCGAGCCCGGCCTTTGGTTCGCAACCGGCTTTGTGGAATGCAGCACCGGTTCACCTTCGCTTCCCATCACCGGCCAGCCGTCGCGCCACGACACCGGCTGCAAGTGCGTCACACGGCCGCAAACTCCCACGTCCTGAAAATGCATGAACCACCATTCGCCGTTTTGCGCGTCGACGAGTGCGCCCTGATGCGGGCCATTGATGGCCGTGCGGCCTTGTTGCAACACGATTTTGATTTCGTAGGGCCCGAAAATATGTTTCGAGCGCAACGCCGTTTGCCAGCCGGTTTCCACGCCGCCGGCAGGCGCGATGATGTAATACCAGCCGTCCTTTTTCAAAAATTTCGGACCTTCAATCGTCGGATGTTTCTCCGGCTCATGAAAAACAACCTGTCCCTCGCCCAGCAAACGCGAGCCGTCCGCAGCCATCGGGCAAATACGCAGACGATGTTTGATGCCCGCGCGCGAGCCGGCGTAGGCATGCGCCAGGTAAGCCTTGCCGTCGTCGTCCCACAGCGGGCAGGGGTCGATCAAGCCCTTGCCGGCTTGCACGAGATGCGGCTCGGACCATTTGGCCGCGGGATTCTTCGCCGTGATCACATAAATGCCTTCGTCGGGCGTCGGAAAAAAGATCCAAAATTTGCCATCGTGAAAACGCAGCGCCGGCGCCCAAATTCCGCAGCCGGGTTGCACCGCCGCGTAGCGCGGATGCGGCAGATTTTTAACCGCGTGATTGATGAGGGTCCAATTCACCAAATCTTTCGAATGGAGAATCGGCAGGCCCGGTGTGCAATTAAAACTGGACGCGGCCAGATAAAAATCATTGCCCACGCGAATGACATCGGGATCGGAATAATCCGCGTAAAGGACTGGATTGCGATAAGTGCCATCACCCAAATCAGCTTGCCACGGGAATGCGCAGGCAGGCGGCATGAAATCTTTTTTTGAAACGGATTTTTCGACGGCGTTCATTTTCCAAACTCGGGCTTGATCCGCGGTATTAGCAATTGAATCGCCAGCAACGAAATTAAATACATACCCGAAAAATATCCGAAAACGGCGACATAGGTTCCAGTTTTTTGCAGAATGATGCCCGTCAGCGCGCTGACAAAACCGCCGGTGAAATAACACACGAAGCCGCCAAGGCCGATGACCGAACTGATGGTTTCCCTCGGCATCGTGTCAGAAACGACGCTGTAAAGGTTCGCCGACCAGCCTTGATGCGCCGCGCCCGCGAGGCCAATGATCAAAACAGCAAGCAAAGCGGTTCCGGCGAACGGCGCCAAAAAAACGGGCACGACGGCCAGCGCGCAGAGGAGCAGGGAAATTTTTCGCGCGAAGTTCAGAGACCGGCCGCGCCGGAGCAACGCGCCGGCCAGCCAGCCGCCGGAGATTCCGCCCACGGCGGTCAGCGCAAAAAATGCGCCCGTCCACCAGCCGGTGGCTTGCAGGCTGGTGTGAAATCGCTTTTCCAAAAAGTCGGGCACGAACAATTGATAAAATCCCCAGGCCGGCGCGGCCAAAATGCTGGCCAGCATGTAAGCCCACACCGGGCGATAGCGCAAGAGCGAGAGCCACGGAACTTTCGCCGTTTTTGCCGCCGCCGGCGGCTGGCGTTCGCGAATGTATGCCAGTTCCTCCGCGCTGAGCCGCGGATGTTTTTCTGGCTCGTCATAAAGAAGCCACCACGCGGTCACCCAGATAAAACCCGCCGCGCCGGTCAGATAAAATGTGGGCGCCCAGCCCAGATGCGCGTAAATCCACGGCACGGCGATTGGGCAAAGAATCGCGCCAACGTTCGTCCCCGCATTGAACCAGCCGGTCGCGTAGGCGCGTTCCTTGACCGGAAACCATTCGGCGACGGTTCGGATAGCCGCTGGAAAATTCGCGCCTTCAGCCAAACCGAGCAGCAGCCGCCCGAAAGCGAATCCCGCCGCCGTCATTGGCATGACCAGCGTCATCCACGCAAAACCTTTTTCCGTGAACGAAAACCAGGGATAATGCAGGCGAAGCACCGCGTCTTTTCCGATGAAATGGATCAGCCCGTGCGCGGCCACGATCAAACTCCAAAAGAACACAAATATCGGCAGGCCGCGCTTCACGCGCAACCGGTCTATCGCGCGGCCGGCGAACAGATATCCAAACGCGTAGGCAAACGAAAACGCCGCCGCGATATAACCGTAATTTTCGTCCGACCATCCGAGTTGCGTGGCGAGAGGTTTTTTGAGGATGCCGATGATGAGCCGGTCAATGTAGCTCAACGCAACGAGCGCGAACAGCAGGGCGCAAATGACCCAACGGAATCGGCCCCGTTTGTTCATGGCTGCAACTCAAGCCGGGAGTTCTTCACGCGAACCTGGGTCAATGCCGGCCCGGATTTATTTTCCACGTGCACATTCTCAAAAGACACTCCGTCCGCATCCGTCACAAAAACGCCTTCGCGGGAGCTGATGGAAATGTTCTTCAACTCGATGTTGCGAATCGGCATTTCGGGCAGGCCCTCCAGCACAATCGCCTTCTGCGCGCCGCGGCAAATCACGTTTTCAATATGAATGTCGCGAAATTGCGGCGTTTCTTCCGAAACCGTAAAGTTCGTGTGCGCATTTTCGCGATCTTCCGGATCCGGGGCGTAATACATGTTGAAATTGATCGCGTCACTACGAAGATGGAGCATGCGGATGTTGGAAATATAAATGTTTTCAACCACGCCGCCGCGACCGCGAGTCGTCTTGAAACGCAGCCCGATATCTGAACCTATGAACGTGCAATTGGTCACGACCACGTTGCGCACGCCACCGGACATTTCGCTGCCAATGGTGAAACCGCCATGCGCGTGATAAACCGTGCATCCCTCCACCAGCACATCCTCGGTGGGAACGCCAATCCGCCGGCCAGCGGCGTCCTTGCCCGACTTGATGCAAATCCCGTCGTCGCCGGCATCAAACGTGCAATCGCGAATCACCGCGCGGCGGCAGGATTCGAGATCCAGGGCATCACTATTTTGCGCGACCGGAGAATTATGCACCGTGACGTTCAGGATCGAGACGTCCTCGCACAATGCCGGGTTGATGGTCCAATTCGGCGGGTCTTGAAAAGTCACGCCCTGCAGCAGGACGCGTTTGCAGCCAATCAATCGCAACAATTTTGGGCGAAAAAATTGATGATACGGTTCATAGTCCTCCAATTTCAGCGAATGCGCCTTGCGCAACGCCTTCACCGCCTTTTCGCCGTCTCGCACTTGAGCGCTGGGATACCAAGTGTCTTGCTTCGCATTGAGCACTCCGCCGGATTTCACAAGCAAGTTCCAGTCGAAATCGCCGGCCTTCGTTTTTTTTACCGGCCGCCACGCATCGCCGCCGCCATCGATGATGCCCTCGCCCGTGATCGCCACATTTTCCAGGTTCTCACCGGAAATGGGCGAAACGGAATCCACTTCCTTTTCGCCCTTCATGTTGATGATCGTCAGCGGATACAATGTGTAATCGCCGGAAAACAGGATTAGAGCGCCGCGTTCGAGATGCAGATTGATATTGCTGCGCAAGTGAATTGGGCCCGTGAGCCAGATGCCCGGTGGAACCACGAGCTCTCCGCCGCCTTCCTCCGCCAGCGCCGCAACAGCCCTGGCGAACGCATCCGTGTTCAAAGTCACGCCGTCGCCGGAAGCGTTAAAATTGGTCAGGTTCAAAATCCTTTTCCCAAAAACCGGCGCTGTGACCCCAGGAAAAACATCTTTGGCAGTGGTTGAAAAGGAAATAGCGGCGGCGATTGCGGCCAACGTCGTCCACCGAATCAAAAAGCGCGGAATCATGAATCGTTAAAAATCTACAGGAGTCTATAGATTTAGGCCCGATCGGAAAATGCGATTTTTGGCATAACGCATTGAAAAATCTGCGAGGGATGGAAGTCCGCTGCAACTCCGTGCCTTTATTCCCGCACGAAATCATGCTCCTGGTCGCGAATCACCAGCACCGGGCAGGGCGCGTGGCGCACGACCTTCTCGGCCGTGCTGCCAATGAACATGCGCGTCAGGCTGGATTGTCCGCGGTGGCCGATGATGATCAAGTCCGTGTTGCTCTCGCGCGCCGCCTCGATGATTTCCTGGTACGCCGCCATGCCCGTGCGCGTCACCGCCTTGACGGAAACTTTCAGCGCGATCTCGTTGCGCCATTGAGAAAGTTCCTTCGCGATATCCTCGTGGTATTTGCCGCTAAGCCCCTCGGCTTCCATAAACAGCATTTCCGGCGCCGGAGGTATCGCGATGATCACATGCAACAACATCATCTCGGCATTGAATTGCCGGGCAAAATGAGTCGCGTATTGAAATGCCTTATGCGAACACTCCGAAAAATCGACCGGAACAAGGACACGATTCACCTGCAATTCAGGCACGGCCACCGGCGGGAGGCCTTCGTCTTTCTGGCCCAATTCGAGAACAACGCTGCGCGAGCGGTGAGACGTTCGAAGTTTCATACACAATCCCTATTGCTGTGAAGGTTCTGAACGACTGCTCAAAACCCTCGCAGTACAATAGGCCCCATTCCCGCTCCCGCAACGGCCGTTCCAAAAAAACTTCGCCGCCTCTTGAACCAGCGCACAATTCGTAAGAAATTAGAACAGGAAAAATGGAAAGGAGCGCGTTATGCGTTTAATGAGAAAACCAAAGATGGACATGCCCTTAACACGATTGCGCGATCAGCTTGATCGCATGTTCGACCAACCGGATTTTGCGATGAGCGATCTGCTGGCCGGCTGGACCCCGGCAGTCGACGTGCTGGAGGACAAGGACAAATTGACCGTGAAGGCCGAATTGCCCGGCTTCAAACGCGAGGATATCAATGTCACGCTGCACGAAGACAGCTTGATTCTGAGCGGCGAGCGGCGAGTGGAAGAAGAACAAAAACAGGGTGAATTTTACCGTTGCGAACGTTATTACGGCAAATTTCACCGCCTGGTGTCGCTTCCCTCCTCGGTGGACGCTGAAAAGATCGAAGCCAAGTATCAGGACGGCGTGCTTTCAATCACGCTGCCGAAGACCGAAAAAGCCCGGGGTAAAAAAATCGAAGTAGGCGGAACATAGCCGCCGCTGGCTTTTGCCGAGACCTAGCAGATTCGCGGCAATTGCTCGCCTGAAAGCATATCCACAACGCGCGTCCCTCCGACGCGCGTTTTCATCGTTACCATGCCGGGGTGTTCGTCCACGACCTCACCGATGATCGCTGCCTTGGCGCCCAGAGAATGAGCGCGCATCGCGGCGAGCGCCGTTGAAGTCTCTTCCGCCGCCACGAACGCCAAAAGCTTTCCTTCATTCGCCACATACAGCGGGTCCAAGCCCAAAATCTCGCAAGCGCCTTTCACTTCTTCACTGATGGGGATCGAAGCCTCCTCCAAACGGATACCCACATTGGCTGATTCGGCAATTTCGCTCAACGCGCTCGTCACACCGCCGCGCGTGGGATCGCGCAACACGTGGACATCTTTGCAAGCCCCGAGCAGCGTATCGACCAACCCATTCAATGGCGCCGTGTCACTGGCAATCTCGGTTTCAAATTCCAATCCTTCGCGCACCGACATGATGGCAATGCCGTGAACTGCAATTTCCCCACTCACAATAATTTTGTCGCCCACCCGCGCGCGCGTCGGTTGAATGTCCGTGCCCGGCATCACGATCCCGATCCCGGAAGTATTGATAAAAATCTGGTCGCCCTTGCCGCGGTCAACGACTTTCGTGTCGCCGGTCACGAGCGAAACGCCGGCGGCAGCGGCGGCTTCGCGCATCGATTCGAGCACGCGGCGGAAATCCTGCATCGAAAATCCTTCTTCAATAATAAATCCCGCCGAAAGATACCCCGGCCGCGCGCCGCACATCGCGAGATCATTGACCGTGCCGTGGACGGCCAGCTTGCCGATATCGCCGCCTGGAAAAAAAATCGGTTTCACCACATACGAATCCGTGCTGAAGGCGAGTTTTGCGTTGTTCAAGGAAAACACCGCGCCATCGTGCAACGATTCAAGCAACGGATTTCGAAATGCCGGCAGGATCATGCGCTCGATCAATCGATGCGTCATTCTCCCGCCACTGCCATGCGCGAGGACGATTTCCTTGTGCTCGGAAATCGGCAGCGGACACGTGCCGTTTAGCGGTGAAGCGTCAGCAGCCGCGGCTGAAGATTCCTGGAAGAGATCAAATGACATCGTCTTCTCCCAGCGCAATATGGATCAGGTCCCACGCGACGTGCACGAGCGTGGCATGGACTTCCTGAATCCGGTGAATGCTATAGGACGGCACAATGAACGCATAATCGGCGAGTTCCGCGAGCCGCCCGCCGTCTTTTCCAATCCACGCGATCGTGAGCAACTGCCGTTCGCGGGCGGATTCCATCGCATAAATCAGGTTCGGCGATTTTCCGCTCGTGCTCACCGCCAGCGCCATGTCTCCCGGTTGCGCGAGCAATTCGAGTTGGTTCACGAACACGCGCGAATAATCCTCGTCGTTGCCGATGGCCGTCATCGTGCAGATATCCGTCATCAATGGAATCACAGGAAACGCCTTGCGCTTTTCAATGATCGGATGCGTGAACTCAACGCAAAAATGCAGCGCGTCACACAGACTGCCGCCATTGCCCATGACGAACAGTTTTTTTCCCGATGTAAAACGTTCCGCCATGTCCCGCGCCATGGCCTCAATCTGTCCGGCATATTTGGAGAAAAATTTCTCCTTCATCTCGACACTCTCGCCGCATTTGCGAAGGATCTTGTCGCGATACGTTTGCGCGCTTTTCTCAACAACCGTGTTCATCGTGCCATCACCTCGGCTTCCTGGGTGCGTGGCCGGCAACCTTGCAAATGGCGTCCGTAGGCATAATAAGCGGCGCAGGCACCCTCGGCGGAAACCATCGTGGCGCCCATCGGATGCTCGGGGGTGCATTGCTTGCCGAAAGCCGGACAATCGTGCGGCTTCTTCACGCCCTTGAGCACGAGGCCGCTGATGCAGGCATCAGGCTCCTTGGTGTCAATTTCCTTCACGCTAAATAAACGCTCAGCGTCATGTTCGCGGAATTCCCAGCGCAATTTGTAGCCGCTTTTCGGAATCGAACCCACACCGCGCCATTTGCGGTCGCACACTTCGAAAACTTTGTTCACGAGATTCTGCGCCACGCGATTGCCCTCGCGCTGGACGACCCGCGAATATTGGTTTTCGACCTCGGCGCGGCCCTCTTCGAGCTGGCGCACCGTCATCAACGTTCCTTCCAGCAAATCCAGCGGCTCAAAACCGGTAATGACGATCGGCACCTTAAACCGGGCCGCAATCGGCTCGTATTCCTTGTGCCCCATCACCGTGCAAACGTGGCCCGGTCCGAGAAAACCCTGCACGCGGTTCAAGGGCGATTGCAAAATCGACGCTATCGAGGGGGGAACCAGCACGTGTGAAACCAGAATGGAAAAATTTTTGACGCCCTGTTGTTTTGCCTGCCAGACGGACATCGCGTTCGCCGGCGCCGTGGTTTCGAAACCGATGGCGAAGAACACGACTTTTTTGTCCGGATGCGCCCGCGCGATTTTCAGGCAATCGATCGGCGAATAAACCACGCGCACATCCGCGCCGCGCGATTTCCGGATGAGCAGGTCGCACTCAGAGCCGGGCACGCGCAACATGTCGCCGAACGAGCAAAAGATCACGTCCGGCAGCGCTGCGATGGCCAGCGCCTTGTCGATCATTTCGAGCGAAGTCACGCAAACTGGACATCCCGGGCCATGCACCAATTCCACTTCCTTCGGCAGCAGATAATCCAGCCCGTATTTCACGATGCTGTGCGTCTGCCCGCCGCACACTTCCATGAGGACCCACGGGCGCGTGACCGTGCGGCGGATTTCCTGGAGGATTTTTTCCGCCAATTTTTGGTCCCGATATTCGTCGAGAAATTTCATGAGGAACCTCCCTCAGCGACGAAAGGGCCGGTGCTCAGGTCCGGCGTCTCCAGTTCGCCCAATTGTTTCAAGTCCGACAACGCCTGGTAAGTCCGCTGGGCCTCGGCCTCATCCACCTTGTTCAATGCGAAACCGACGTGCACGAGAACATAATCGCCGCATTCCACTTCGGGCGTGTATTCGAGGCAGACCTGTTTGACGACGCCGCCAAAATTGGCCTTGCCCATGCGCACGCCTTGATCGTCCCGCTGGATCTCAAGAACTTTACCGGGAATGGCCAGACACATGGGAATCCTTTCGCGTGAAAATCAAATTCATGGCTTCAAAACAGGTTCAGACCATTCAGCGGCGATTTCGCGTCGCTGTCCATCGGGTTCGGACCCCAATTCCGGCCTCCGCAACACAGCCATCACCTGCCCGAGCGCGATGCCGCCGTCATTCGGCGGAATACGTCGATGCCAATGCGGCGCAAAACCCTCGTCGCGCAGCCGGCGAATGGCGCGTTCGGTGAGATATTGATTTTGAAAGCAACCGCCGGAGAGGACGACATTAGTTTCGCGAGCGATACGGGCAATGGAAACGATGATCTCGGCGAGTGTGTTGTGAATTTTGGCAGCGATGATTCCAACTGGTTGATTGCGGCCGAGGTCGTCGAGAATTCCGAAAATCGCCGATTGCCAATCAATCACGATCGGTTCAACTTTCCACAGCTCGAACGAATACGCGTCCTCCACGCCGGGCGCCGCCGCGAATTCCAACTCCATCGCCGCCTGCCCTTCAAAGCTCACTCGCTGGCGCAAATCGACAATTCCAGCGACCGCATCGAAGAACCGTCCGGCGCTGGAAGTCACCGGTGAATTGATTTCCTCCGAGAGCATCCGCTCAAACATCCGTAGTTCGCTCAGCGAAAAATGGCGAAGCGTTACCAGATCATTCCGATGGAAAACTTCTGCGCCAAAAATTTCATACAACAGGCCCAGAGCAATCCGCCGCGGCTGTTTGATCGCTGCATCGCCGCCGGGAAGGCAAAATTGCCGGAGGTGCGCCAACCGCTCAGAGCCCGTCTCATTTACGTGCAAAAACTCGCCTCCCCAAATTGTCCCGTCCGTTCCGAAGCCGGTGCCGTCCCAAGCCACGCCCAATGCCGCGCCGGACAATTCGTTGTCCGCCATGCACGACAGGATGTGAGCATGATGATGTTGCACGGCGACGATGCGAGGCCGGAGTTCGTCGCGGTCAGAATGCAATTGTTGCGCGAATTTGGTGGAAAGATATTCCGGGTGCAGATCGTGGGCGATGACTTGCGGAGAAGCGCCATACAAATGCGGCAAGTCAGCGGCGGATTTTTGAAACGCCGCAAATGCGTGCGCGGTCTCAAGGTCGCCAATGTGTTGGCTGATGAAAACCTGGTTTTCGAACTCCAGTGCGACCGCATTTTTCAAATGAGCGCCCACGGCCAAGATAGTTTCGGGTTTCGAGTTTCGAGTTTCGAGTTGCCCACCACGCTCGGGGCTTGAACTCGAAACTTGAACCGGCATCGGCGCATAACCCCGCGCGCGGCGCACGATCATCTCCCGTCCACCCATTGTTCGCACAACCGAATCATCGACATGCCGGACAATGGGCCGGTTATGGACTAAAAAGACATCCGCAATACCCCGCAATCGCGCCAGCGCTTCGAGTTCTTCGGTGCAGATCGGCTCGTCGCTGGCATTTCCGCTCGTCGCCACGATCGGAAAACCCAGTTCCCGCAGCAGCAAATGATGCAAAGGCGAATAGGGAAGCATCACTCCCAGCCATGGATTTCGCGGCGCAACCGAGTGTGCGATAGCCCGCACCTCGCCGGAATTTTTTTTCATCAGCACAATCGGCGACGCGGCAGACAGCAGCAGTTGCTTCTCCATTTCGCCGGCACAGCAACAGGTCTGGATCGCGTCCAATGACGGAAACATGACCGCGAACGGCTTTTCCTCCCGCCGTTTTAGCAAGCGAAGCTGTCGGATCGCCTCTTCATTGCGCCCGTCAGCGATCAATTGGAAACCGCCGATTCCTTTCAGTGCCACAATCCGTCCCGCGCGCGCGGCGGATGCGGCATGAAGCAAAGCCTCGTGTTCGGAGCATAATCGCCTGCCTGTGGCGTCCCACAACTCGAGGCGCGGGCCGCACTCGGGACAGGCGTTTGGCTGCGCGTGGAAGCGTCGGTCGCGCGGATCGTGATATTCCCGTTCGCACTCCGGGCACATGGCGAACTGCTTCATGGAAGTATTCGCCCGATCATACGGCAGCGCTTCGATGATGCTGAACCGCGGCCCGCAATGGGTGCAGTTCGTGAACGGGTAAAGATAACGCCGATTCTGGGGATCAAATAATTCGCGCAGACATTCACCACACGTAGCTATGTCCGGCAGGATCAACGCCGTCCGTGCGCCCTGGTGTTCACTGTCGCGAATTTCGAACCGTTCATACGGCGCGAGTTCCAGAAAGGATTGCTTTACGTCTTGAACCATTGCCAGCGCCGGTTTGTCGGTTTCGATCTTTGAAATAAATTCGTCGAGCCGGCTTTGCGGGCCTTCGATCTCGATCAAAACTCCTTCCGCCGAGTTCGAAACCCAACCGGTGAGCCTCAGTTCGTTGGCAAGCCGGTACACAAAGGGCCGAAAGCCAACTCCCTGAACGGCTCCGCTGATGACGATTCTGGCGCGCCGGCGATTCATGGTTGCACAACTTCCGCAGGCACGTTTTCCGCGGCCGTTCCCACGACTTCCAATCCCAACAAATCCGGGCACGCCTCCTCCACGGCGCGGCGCACGGCGAATTCCAGCGTGATCGCCGACGACGGGCAACTCTTGCAGGTGCCTTCCAGTTTCACGCGCGCGACCTCCTCTTCAAGGCTCAACAATTCGATATTGCCGCCATGACTTTGCATGTATGGCCGCACTTTTTCGAGCGCGCCACGCAGTCGGGTCTCCAACGCGACCGGATGCAAGCCGTGAATGACCAGCAACCCCGTGACCGTCCGATCCTGCACCAATCGATCCAGAATCTCCTCGCCGCCCGCGCCCGCATCCTGGATATGCGCGAGCATCCGCGAAAGCCCGTCGCCATAAAACGCCAGCAGCGATTGCAAACATTCCTGCAGCAACGCGCGCGCGGCGGGGTTCGGCTGCGCCTGGATTTGTTCGATCAAATCCTGGAGCCGCTTGGCCATCTGGCGCGGATCCTCCGGATGAGCATCGCCGTTGCCGGTGGAAACACATTCGGTGAACTGAGGTGGCGCTTGGATTGGGGTATTTATTTCAGGCGGCATAACGAATTGTTTTGATGGCGCATTCGTGGCCCTGGTCGGCATCGGCGGATTTTCCGCAACCGGGACATTGCAATGTCGGCACCGGCGTGTCGGCTAGCGAATCCATCCAATACTTCGGCGGCCCTTTGTAGCCGCAATGCGGACAGGTCACGCGCGCCGGCACGGCTTCGATTTCCAATTCCGAATCGGCCAGCGGCGTTTCGCGCGTGACCGACTCGTAACAAAACTTCAGTTGCTCCGGTTGCACGCAGGTCAGCTCGCCAATCGCCAGCCGCACGCAAACGATGCGCCCGACGCCGCGCGACTCGACAAAACCCAGCACGTCTTCCACCACCGTGGCGGCAATCGAAAGTTCATGCATCGCGACTGGCCTTCTGCGGCGCGAGCAATGCGGCGATCTCGTCCAACCCTTCGCCGGTTTTGCAACTCGCGCGCACGACATGTATGGAAGGTTTCAACGTGTGCACGTCGCGGACAAGTTGCTCCACATCCACGCCCATCGCGTCGGCAAGGTCGGTCTTGTTGATTACCACCACGTCCGAACCGAGAAACATGTGCGGATGCTTTTTCACCATCCACGGCCCCTCGGTCACGCTCACCACCACCATCCGACTGCGCGAACCCAGCGGGAACTCGGCGGGGCAAATCAAGTTGCCGATGTTCTCGATGAGAATCAGATCAATTCCCTTGAGATCAATTTTCTTGAGCGCTTTATCCACGAGGTTCGCGTCCAGATGGCAGCCGTTCACGGTCGCAATTTGCACCACCGGCACACCCTGGCTCGCGATGAGCTCAGTGTCGTTGGCCACGGTTGCGTCGCCGTTGAAGACAGCGACGCCGATCCAATTCTTCAACCGCTCCACCAACCGCGTGATGAGCGTGGTCTTGCCGGAGCCAATCGCGCCCATCACGTCCACCGCCGTGATGCCGTGTTCATCCAGCAATGTCCGGTTGGCGCGCGCGATTTTCGCGTTGGCTTCGAGCAGGCTGTGTTCCAGTTCAATGTCGTAGATTTCTTCGGGAACAGCTTCGATAACAGGTGTCATGATTTTTATTTTTTCGCCATGCCCATGAGTGCGGTGGGCGTGTGCATTTTCTGGAGAATATTTCCCGGGCCGAGATACATATGGACGCCGCACGGCAGGCACGGGTCGAAACTGCGGACTGCGCGCATGATGTCGATGCCCTTGAATTTGTCCGGCGTGTTTTCTTCAAAGATCGGCGTGTTTTGCACGGCATCTTCGTACGGCCCCGGCGTGCCGTACATGTCGCGCGGACTGGCATTCCAGGGCGTCGGCGGATACGGATGATAGTTCGCAATCCTGCCCTTGCGGATGACCATATGATGCGAAAGAACTCCGCGAACCGCTTCGTGAAAGCCGCAGCCAATCGCTTCATCCGGCACTTGGAACGGCTGGAACGTCTGCGTCTTCCCGGCGCGAACATCGTTCATCGCCTGCTCGACGCAATACATCGCCACCGCCGCGGCGTAGGCCTGGAAATAAGACCGCGCGCGGTCGCGTTCAATGGCGTTGCTCCATTGCGGAATCCGCCAGGTCAATTCCATCTCCGGCTTGGTGAGCGTTTTCGGCAAACGAATCCGCACCGTGCCGTCGCCCGGCGCTTTCACGTAACCAATATCCACCAACCCCGAGAGCGCGGTGGACCAAAGCCGCGCGATGGGGCCGCCGCCAGTGTCGAGCGCAAGATGATCCTTGCCGTCGAACCAACGCGGCGACATCACCCAGGTGTATTTATTATCGAAATCCCGTTTTTGCGGTTTCGGAATCGTCGTCTGGTTCCAGGGATGCCGCTTGTCCACTGGATTGCCCAGCGGATCTTTGCGGACGAACATTTCCGTGCTGCCATTTTGGGCCCAGTCTTCGTAATACGACGAACCCAGTAGAATGCGCATGCCGAGATTGATCTCGACCAAATTGTTCGTAACGAGCTTGCCGTCCACAATCACTCCCGGCGTGACGAACATGGCCTTGCCCCATTTTTCCATGTTCTCGTATTTGTAATCGCACACGTCCGGGTTCTGCCACGATCCCCAGCAACCGAGCAGGATTCGACGCTGTCCGACTTTTTCGTAGCCGGGCAACGCCTCGTAGAAAAAGTCAAAAAGATCGTCATGCAATGGCACAACTTTCTTCATGAACTCGACATATTTCGTCAGCCGAACGAGAAAATCGGTGAAGACTTGAATGGAAGGAACCGTCCCCACGCCGCCGGGATACAACGTGGACGGATGCACATGCCGGCCTTCCATGAGGCAGAACATTTCGCGAGTCATCCGGCTCATCAAGAGGCATTCGCGATAGAATTCACCCTCGAACGGATTCAGCGAATGCATGATGTCCGCGATGGTCCGAAAGCCGTGGTCCTTCGCGTGTGGCGCCTCGGTTTTCTGCGCTTTTTCCCACACGCCCGGATTCGTTTCCTTGACCATCATCTCGCAGAAATCCACGCCCACGAGATTGTCCTGGAAAATGCAGTGGTCGAACATGTATTCGGCCGCTTCACCCAGATTAAGAATCCATTCCGCCATGCGCGGATTCTTGATCCCGTAAGCCATGTTCTGCGCATAAACCGAACACGTGGCGTGATTGTCGCCGCAGATGCCGCAAATGCGGCTGGTGATGAAATGCGCGTCGCGCGGATCCTTGTTCTGCATGAAAATCGAATAACCGCGGAAAATCGAAGACGTGCTGTGGCACTCCGCGACCTGTTTTTTTTCAAAATCGATTTTCGTGTAAATGCCCAGGCTGCCGACGATGCGCGTGATCGGGTCCCAGGACATCTCGACGAGATTGTCCTTGGGCTTCGGGGCGCGTGGTTTGGTTTCCGTTAAAGTTTCCATAAATCACCTCGTTATTCCTGTCTTGTGGTTTCCGCGTGTTGCGGGACATCGCCGCCGCTGCCGTGAGTTCGGTCGTGTCCATTGCCTTCGCCGTAGTATTTGGGGTTGTAACCGGTGGTCAGCACCGGCTTCGGATGCCGCCATTTCGGCTCCTTGTTCACCGTGGCGTTGGTCACTGCGCGCAGGGAACGAATGAGCTTGCCGTATTGCATCACCAGCGTGCTGGAAAATGTCGCGCCGGGCGGTTCGTCCATGAACGGCATGAATTTGTCCGGGAATCCGGGCATGGTGCAGGCGATGCAAATGCCGCCGACATTCGGGCAGCCGCCGATGCCGTCCATCCAGCCGCGTTTGGTGACGTTGCAATTCACCACCGGCCCCCAGCAGCCGAGTTTCACGAGGCACTTCGGCGAGCCGTATTCGTGCGCAAAATCTCCCTGTTCATAATACGCGCCGCGATCGCAACCTTCGTGCACGGTTTTGCCGAAAAGCCAAGTGGGACGGAAATTTTCATCCAATGGAATGATCGGCGCCAACCCGGCCACCTGGTAGAGCAGATACAGCAGCGTCTCCATCATGTTGTCGGGTTGCACGGGGCAACCGGGCACATTAACGACCGGCAGGCCCGTTTTGGTCCGCCAACTCCAACCGAGATAATCCGCCAGGCCCATCGCGCCCGTCGGATTGCCTTGCATCGCGTGAATGCCGCCGTAAGTGGCGCAGGTGCCCGCCGCGATCACCGCCGCCGCCTTGGGCGCGAGGCGATCAATCCATGTGTTCGTGGTGATGGGCTGGCCGGTTTCCTTGTCCGCGCCGAACGCGGCCCAATATCCTTCTTCCTTGATGTCCTCGTTCGGAACGGAACCTTCAAGCACCAGCACGAAGGGATCGAGTTTGCCTTCCGCCGCCTGAAACCAGTATTGCATGAAATCATCACCGACCTCTTTCGCCAAAACCGGGTTGTGCAAATGGACTTTCGGCAGGCCGGGAATAGCGCCCATCACCACATCTTCAATGCTCGGCAACGATGCCGCCGTTACCGACACGGAATCCCCGTCGCAGCTCAGCCCGCCGGTCATCCAGAGCACGTGGATTTCCTTGACGTCCGGAACATGATCCGCAAGAACTTCAGTTGTTTTCATAATCGCATCCTCCCATCACATTCTCATCAGCTTCATCTCGCGGGCCATCGATGGCAGTTCGCGCACCGTCATGAAAATGATCCCCAGCGCCACCAATCCGCCCAAAGCAATCCAGGCGTTTTTGGCGGTATCGTTCCTTCGCGTCACTTTTTTCAACGTCCTCTTCAAAGTCCTGTTCATAATAGTTTCCTTTCAAGCCGGCACGGCGCCGGTGTCCTTATTTCTTTCGGTTTGCGATAGCTCCTTGATAAGCGATTGCACCATCTCCACAGCCTTGGGCACGGCCGCCTGCGCGGCATCGCTCAAGCCCATTTGCCCGTCTTCTGAATCCAATTGGTCTGGCTCGCAGCCGACCAAAAATAATCGCGCCGGTCTTCCTCCCAGCGCCTCCGCCATTTGCAGCACGTGAAGCGGTACCATGTCGTGCGCATCCACGCTGGCGGATTCCAGACTGCCCAGATTCGCCAGGTCCGGTTCGATCAAACAGACCGTGCCCGGCGGCTCGTTCCGCGGCGTGGCATCCACCAAAATCACCGCGTCGTAACCGTCCGCCAGCGCATAAGCGAGGTCATAACCGCGAATGCCGAAATCCACCACGTGCGCTTCCGGCGGCAGCGCAATCGCCATCAATTCCCGCGCGACCTCGCTGCCAAACGCATCATCACCCAAAAAAATGTTCCCAATGCCGGCGACAAGAATTCGTTTCATCGGACTTCCTCCGTCAACGGTTCCACTTCATCCACGCCGTAAAAAAATCGGTGCCCCGGCTGGCGCATGAAACCGAGGTCTTTGCCGGGATCGTTGTCCAGCACGACCGCAAGATGAACACGCTTCTCCATATCCTGCTCGACGGCTTCGATGACCGCCGTCTGGCCATCCAGCGCGATATCCAAAACGTCCGCGCGCGCTTTCGGCCGCAACCGCACCCGGTCTCCCGCCTGCAAATAAGCGCCATCCACGGCAACGCCCTTGAGCGGCACGCTGGCGCCAAAAAAATCATCAAATTCAATCGCGGCCCCTGGCTCCGGATCGCGTTTCGCTCCATGCATCCCGAGCAACGCGCCTCGCGACAGCGCTTCCGTGCGTTCCAGCAACCGCCGCGCTTGTTCATCCACGCGGCGCATCTCGCGCTTTTCCTCGTCGGTCATGGTCAAAATCCGCAGCGTGAGGATTTCGTCAATTTCGGTTCCGTCGAACAGCGGCCCGGCGCTCTCCGGTGCAATTTTCGGGTAATCATAAAGAATGATCGGCGACGAAAGCATCATGTCCGCTTCCCGGCTGGCTTCTTCGCCGACCAGCACCGGCCACGCGCCAATATTCTTGCAGCCCACCGCCGCCTCCTGATATTCGGACGGTGGATCGATCAACGAAATGAATTCACCGCCCGCCACCGTCAAAATCGTGTGCGTGGAAGCAAAGGTCCGCATGAGAACGGCTTCCCCATCGGCCAACTCCGCGTCGGTCATCGGCGTGTGATTCGCGATCCGCACCGTGATCTTGCGCAGCCCCGGCTGCAACGTCTTCACCGAAAGCTCAACCACCCCCGAAATCGTATCCTGCCGCCGCAAAATAATTCCCACCGTGCAATTATCCGCATCGCGAACCGGCTCCAAATCCCGCGATGCGAAAAAGCGGAACGGCGCCTGCACTTCCGTCGGCGAATCGCCGTTCAGCGCCATCGACGGCACCACCACTTTGCGTTCCGCCGCTTCGTGCCAGGCTTGCAACAACTCGTCGCCCACGCGCAATTCCGGCACGATGGTGAATTTCAATTCCTCGGGAGGAAATTGCGCCACCGGTCCCGGCAATACTCCGATTTCCCGGGCGACCGGCTGGAGAAAACGGACGCTCACCTCGAGCGTCGCCGCGTCTGAAGCCGTTTTGACCAGGCACTCCGTCTGCATTACAAACGGCTCCGCTCCCCCCTGTGCCTGGCTGCAAGCTTCCGGATATACGCGGCCGAAAGTGAAACGCTCGCGCTGATTTTTCTTCGAAGACGGCCGATACGGATACAGCACGTAACCTTCGTACAAAACCGTCTCCACGATTTGCTCCAGAAGCGCGGCGTTCATGCCATTGCCTCCGTGCGTTCAGCGGACGGGGCCGCGTTCTGTTCGAGCAATTCGTCGATCGCCTCCTCCCACGTAAGCAGCCTGCGCTGGCGTTTATACGCGTTGAGCCGGTCAAAAACATCCCGCCGCAGCGAAAACCACGCGCTGTTTGGATAATGCTGCTCCATCAACGCGCGCCACACGGCAATGGGCATCCGCCAGGAACATTCGGAATTCCAGGAAATCGGCGTGACCTGCAACCGCCCACCCGCGCCGCTGTAAAAAACCGAGCCGCTGAATAAAAACAGCAGCGGAATCTCGCCTTCCTCAAGTCCGTTTAAATAGCGGGCCGACGCCACATTGAAATCGAACGTGCACGCCACCGGCAGCGCAGCCTCCACATTGCCGCGAAATGAATTCACGGTCGTGCTCGTGTTCGCCCACAACCGGTTCCGCAGCGTTTGCCCCCACGATTCGGGCGGACCGAAAAGTTCGTACAAATTTTCCTTCTCGCGCGCATTATAACCGCGCCGCGGGCACTGGATTTGAATCTGCGCGTTGAGCAGCACGGCCTGGATGATCTCTTCCGGCGGCGAGCTGGTGATTTTGATTCTAAACTGCAACAGCGGCGTCATGCTGCGTGACGAGCTTTCCACATTCGTGATTTGAAAGCTCAAATCAGGCATGGCTCACCTCTTCGAGCGCTGCCGTTGAATGAGTGGAATGTTGCCGCAATTTCGAAAAGAACGTTTCAATTTCCTGCCAGACCCGGTCGCCGCCGGAAAATCCCCGCCAATGCAACCGGATCAGGCCCACCAGTTCGAAGGCGAGATCGATCGGCACTATATAATATTCCCGCACCCCTTTCAGACGGTTGACCAGCAGCGCTTCCACGTCCCGCCGCATTTCTGTGAGCGCCGGATTTGCGCCGGCTAGCGCCTCCCAACTTTCCATCGCCAGCAGCGATTCCGTCGCGCCCGCCGGGCTCGGATACATCGCGATGACTTTTCCCGCGGGCGTGCTGCGAAAGAAAAAGGCGAGCTCAATCGGCAGGGAAAAACCCGCCCATTCGGCGTCCGTCATCCGGAAACTTAAAAGCTGGCGCGTGTCGCGCGGAATCAGTTTCCAGCGGCCAATGACGTTCTCAAAGCGCAGCGCGCAGGCATCGCACGCGCAAATGATTTTTCGCGTGGCAACTTCCAGAAGATGCCGATGCCCCGGCTGGAGCGGCAAACTGCAAAATTCACATTGCTCGACGCTCGGCCGCGGCCGCGCCATTCTGCGCAAGGTCGCAAATGGATTTTCCTTTCTGGCAAAAGCAGTCGAGTTCATGCCTGGGCAGCGGGGAGGGTTTGCGCTCAGGCGGGAGGGATGCTGGGCATGGCAGGATGAATCGGCCCGTGTGCTTCCGGGTTGATGCTGGTCGAGTCGCGCGGACCGCGGTAAAACTTCGTCTCGCCGCGCCCGTGTTCGCGCCCTTTTTCCAGCACGTGTTCCTCGCCTTTATGTATGCCCGGCACATGGACCGGTTCCGGAGGTGCAAATTGTTTTTTCATTTGGTTCGTCCTTTCGCCCGAAATCCAACCGCGCTCTTCCTGCAACCTGTTTAATGTAAGTCACGGGCGGCCGGCGAAAATGGGGTGTTGGCCTCAAATGTTTTCGCCCTTGGATCCGGAAACGACCTGCGCGTGATTCAGCGCGGCCACGAGCGCGACGCCGCCAATGACATTGCCGATGAATGTCGGCGCGAGATAGCGGCCGAACACTTCCACCCAGGTGTTCTCCCCCGCAAACGCGGCATAAAAAGTTTGCACCGCGCCCGCCACGACATGGCTGAAATGCCCGAGCCCCACGAAATAGCTGAGAATGATGATGACCCACAGCCGCGCGTTTTCCGCGAACGGCAGCAGCCAGACCATGAGCGCGATCAGCCAACCCGCGAAGACTCCGTGCATCACGTGAACCCCAAACGAACCTCGCATCGCCTCCCGCCCAATCTCCGCAAACTGCGCCCGCACGTCCGGCTCAAACGCCACCTTCAGGTCCGACACCCACGCCGCCGCGATGCAGCCCAACAAATTGGAAAACAGCACGATTCCCCAAAGCCGCATCACCCGGCCAAATCGATGCCATGTCTTTTCCTTCAGCAACGGCAGAATGGGCGTCAGCGTGTTTTCCGTGAATAACTGTTGCCTTCCCAAAATGACCACCAGGAAACCGACGCTGTATCCGAATTTTGACACCAGAGGCCGCCACGGCGCCTCGGGCAAATGACTGCTCAACAGGCCCTCCGCGATCAGCGACGCGCCCATGGAAAGTCCGGCCGCCAGCCCGGACCAGAACAACGCCGAAGGAGGCCGGCTCAATTCATCAAAACCCTCCTGCAGGATGGCCTTGTAAACCACGGCCCCGCTCGGCGACTTTCGTTGCTCGGCCTCCCATGCGACCTTTTCGCTCTTCTCGCTCATTTCAAAATCCCCCAAAAGCCCTTCAACCTATCCCGAAGCGGCGCTCCCGGTGAAACAATCGCATGGGGTGTTCTCTCACCACCATCCTCGTCGTACAGCGATGCCCCGCAAGCTCTGTTTGGGGTTGCCTGCGAATCCAAAAATACGGTGTTTCCCGCTGTGGAAGATTCGCTCAGAAACCCGACATTTTTTTATGAATGAAACAGTACCTCGGCACGATGTTGCATCCGCCAACATTGGAAACGTGATTCTCGGAATCTGGGTGGTGATCTCACCGTTCGTCCTCGGATTCAGCGGAGTGGAAAACGCGAAATGGAATAACATTGCCACCGGTGGCGCGGTGGCCCTGCTGGCGTTGTCACGCAGGGCGGGAGGCGGCTCGGGCGTGCTGAACATCCTTCTCGGCGGCTGGCTCATCGCTTCAGCGTTCGTGCTGCAACTCAATGGAACGCCTTTCTGGAACAACATCATTATTGGAATCTGCATCGTAATCGTGGCGCTGATCGGCTCCGCTTCCACCCGCACGCCCGCCGCGCCAATGCCACCCCCTCCGAATCCGTGAAGATGCCGCGGTTTTGTAACGAACTATAAAAAGCAGATTGGCCGACGCCGAGCACAGTAGCGCAGGCTGCCTGCGCGGCGCCGCATGGCCGCAAATTTCTGTTTACTGCCGAACCAAAAGGAGTAATGTTGCGATTGTTCCGAAGGTCATGCGGCAATCTACTCTCCGCCGCACACGAGTTGCGCAAAACTTGAAGTTCTTATGAGTAGCCGTTCACTGATGAATCATCGTCTGACGGAAATCGAAGGGCAAGCCCACTCGGAAGCACTGCGGCACTTTGCCGCCCGGTTGAAAGCATTCCCCCACAACCGCGAGCTGGTCAAACGGCTGGAGCAGGACATTGCCAAAATTGCGCTGGCCGCCATGGCGGTCTCAAGCAAACCTGCCAATGGCATTCCCGTCGTCGTCGACGACGGCTCCCAATGGTTCAAAAGCCTCGACTTGTTTGAGAACGTCTTCGTCTGCCATCGGGGCACACCCATCGGGCTCGAGTACGCCGTGGGTGAGCAACTCTCGTCCGGCACGACAGAGATGTGGGCCAAGGGACGCAACGTGGTCGAGGTCTTGAAGACCTTCACTCACGACCAGCGCCGCGCGCTTCAGGCTTGGACCGAGGAAATGGCCGCGCAGGTGAGGGAGTTCCTAGCCCTGCAATACCCGGGTGAGGACTTGAAACGTGTCGCCGACACGTTGATGTGGCAATTCACCCACGACAAAAACAGCGCCGATGCCCGTCCGCTCGTTCACCACAAAGCCGCCGGGGCATTGAAGCGCTGAATCGATTCGGATTGCTCGCCGAGCGCTCTGGCGCCGCTGCTGCAATAGGCCTTTGTGGTCTCGTCAACGTGAACGCGAAGGTTTGCCTTGCCACCCCCGGCCACCGTCATGCAACCATTCCCCAAGAATGCCGCGACCAAACTCGCCTGCTCCGCAAAACCATCCGGCTGCGCAGGCAAATGCGCCGCAAAAACCCCGGCTAGCCGGCAAATTAGCGCGAATCCTTCTGAGTTACGGCGTGGCCGGCGTCTGCCTCTATTGGGTTTTTCATAATCTCGATTTTCGGCAGATGTTCCATTCCTTCGCCGGCGTGAACTGGTGGTGGGTGCCGGCTGCCATGGTTCTCCAACTCTTCGTTTACGTGGTCGCAGGCTGGGAATGGCAGGTATTACTGCGTCCCATTGGCCGCCTCTCCGTGGCGCAAACAACCCAAGCCGTGTTCGCCGGCCGTTTTGCCAACGACGTTCTCCCCGTGCATGTCGGCTATGTGATTCGGATTTACCTCGTCTCGCGTTGGACGGGCGCCAGCATCGCAGCCGTGACTCCGTCATTGCTCATCGAGCGGCTTTTCGACGGTTTCTGGCTCGCGCTCGGGATTGGACTGACGGCATTTTTCCTGCCACTGCCTTCAGCGCTCGTCCGGGCGGCTGAAATCTGGGTGGGCATCATTGTCTTCGGGCTGGTCACCGGCGCGATCATTCTCCTCTGCAAACCTTCTCGTCAAGGGTCGCAAACCTCCCACGCGGCTTCCGGAAAAGGGTTTCGGAAATTCCGCGCGATGCTTTCACAAGGCCTCGAACAAATCCGTCTAATTGGCCACTCCCGGCTTTTGCCGGCCGGGTTCGCGCTCTCCCTCTTGAAATTCGCCGTGCAATGCCTGGCCTTTCTCTGCCTGCTGCGAACGTATCATTTCCAACTCCCACTGTCCGCCCAAATGGCCGTGTTCCTGGTCGCGTACGTCGGTCTGTCAATGCCGAGCACACCGGCGAGCGTGGGCGTATTCCAACTCTTCTGCATCGCCGGTCTGGAAATATTTCATGTGCCCAAACCCGTCGCCGCGGGTTTTTCGTGGCTGGCCTTCGTGGTCATTAACCTGCCCTTGTCGCTGGCCGGTTTCATCGCGCTGGCGCAATCAGGATTGACGCTGCGGCAAGTTCGAACTCAGATCCGTCAACACCATCAACGGCCTTTCAATGGCTCTGAGACTGTGTAGCCCGGCGGCACGGGCGGATTAAACATCGCCTCGTCCACCTTCGGATTGATTTCCTCGTTCTCGAAATCGTTGCGCAAAGTCGAGCCATCGGCGAATTGCAGTTCCGTGCCGCGCAGCGAATGATTGTGCGTATCAAAATCAATCTCCACCTGCGAAATCATGCGCCGCGCCGCGGCGGATTTCGGTTGAAGCACCAATCGGCCGACGCCATTCTCGACCTTTTGCGAAACAACGTCATAACGGGCCTCCAGGTCACTCTGGCTTCGCGGAAAACCCGCTTCGAGCAACGCCAGCGCATCGCGCCATGGGCCGGCCTGTTGCAGCGGATAGCGTTCCACACGCTTCAGCAGCGGATAAAAAATCAGCAGCTCCTCCGGCGCGCGTACGGCAATTGTCTGCGCCGGATGCCCGAGTTCCCACCGAAACCGATTCGGCGCGGCGAACCAGACATGGCCCTTCGATTTCAAAGGCTGCGTCAACGATTTCAATTTCCGGGTCTGCACAAAATCCGCCGACCAGGATTGGATATTCGTTTGCGCCGCCAGCCACGAAACCGCCTCGGGATTCAGTTCCGCGCCGAATACAAGGCTACTCGGAACCACAAACAAACTGATTAACAAAAGCGTTACGCTGCGTTTCATAAAATCCAAATCATGCATTTTCCAACTCCCTGGCCACCGCGCGGAGCCGGAGCCGCGCGCTCCACGAAAACGCACCATACGGCTCGCGCTGGAAGATTTCCAGGTAATGCGGCGGGATTTGCCGTAGGACTTCATCCCACTGTCGTTCATCTTCGGCGGTAATGATCGTTCGGTGGCCAATGCTTTTGTTGCGCGGCTGGCCGAGGACCACTCCGCTGCGCGCGAGGGGAAGATCAAAGAAATCAAACATCGCCTTGATTTTTTTCGCGTCGTTCAGGTCGCGGAACGATTCCAGAGTGAAGCAGCGGTCGTGCAGCCGGTTCTCCTCCAGGTACCGCATCGCGCGATTTTCAATTTCAATCCATTGCAGCAAATACCATTGAAACAGGCTGAGTTCCCTGCCTTCAAAATGCCGGAAAATCTCCTCATTGCCGGTGAGCGCCCAGCAAAAATGCCGGCGGCCATCATCGCCCTCATAAAAATGAAACGGCGCCCGCACGCGGCGGCGCCATTCCTGGCGGTACGTTTCGCTTTTAGCCACATAAAGCGGATCTCGCACCAGGTGAATCAGCCGCAGGTCCGGAAAAATCTCCAGCGCCGCCGCATGCGTCGACTTTAAAAACGCATGGCTGGATTCCAGGTAAATGCTTTCCCGCAGCCGCTCGATATAGCCGCGCTTCTTCGCGAGCCGCGCGCGAATGCCGTCGACCCGCCCAGCAAACGCATCGTAAATCGCGGGCCCAAAAAGCGTCGGGTTGCCCCAATCGAAGAACGGCTCATGCCGGCTGGCGCAGTCCGCCACGTTATTGCGGAAGAGGTCCCGCAGATAAAGCGTGCCGGAACGGGCGCTGGCCAGGGTAAAGAAAACGTGTTTCATCGTCCGATAAACGGCTCACGCTCACAGCTTCTTGCAAACGCACACAACCTCCACCGGTTCGGGAATCTCCGGCTGGAACAAAGTCGTGCGGCAGCGGTCATACACCGTGAAACCGTACCGCTTGTAAACGATTTCCGGGCGGCGTTTGGGATGCGAAAAGAACGCGCCATAACACTCCGCGATGCCGTTCTCCCTCAGCCGGTTTTCGTAAATCGTCCACATCTTCTGGCAAAGACCGCGTCCGCGATATTCTTTTTCAATGTCAAAGTGCAAATGCGCGGCATTGCCGGGATGACGCGGCTGTTCCCACAACCCGGCCGTGAAGAGCCACCGAATAAATTTCCGGCTGCGCGGATGGCCGGCATAGTGGCCCGTGCCCAGCCGCAACACCATTTTCGCCGCCGTCTGAAAGCCACTCCACATTTGAAGCCAGTCAAAGTAACGATTGACCGAACCCAGCAGGTATCCAACCACACGGCCCTTCGATTCGGCGACAATTCCCCACTCCGGTTCGTAGGTCAGGTAAGGGCGCGTAAAAAGGTCGGCAAACAAATCGCGATCGCGAAACAACGAATCCACTGGATGCCCCAAAAATCCCGTATCGCAGCAAAGCCGGCCAATCGCCTCATAATCCGACTCCTTGCAAGGCCGAATGCGTATGTCGTCGTATGTGAGCGTCTCGCGCAAAATCGCCGATGCCGCTCCAGTCCGCGGGATTCCCACTCCATTGAGTGCGCGCCTATCGAGCGCAATTGAATTCTTCGTGTTTGCAATCATCCCATGCCTTTCTCGATTTCTTGACGTGAATAGTCGAAACGCATCGCAGAAGTCCGGGCTGGAGTGGGTGCCCGGCCGTTCCGTGTAACATTCAACTCGATCTTCCAACAGTTGACGGCGGCACGCGGAACCGACCTCCGCGCTTCGCTCGCAACCCTCGTAATTTACCTCGGCAGCGAGGGAAATCCACTGGGGTAAAACCTTTTCCCCATCGCCGGGCAAATCGCCCCATGGACAACGCTGCCGGTTATCCGAAAAACCACCGTTCCATGGCCCTCAGTTCATTTTGAACTGCGCACCGCTCATGAACCACGCCGAAATTTCGGAGCGCCAGCCAGTTTCCCTTTTATTCCCTTGCCGTTCATTCCTCTGCCTTTTTGATTGCTGGAAAGAAGTCATCGCTTTGCCGCGAAGCGACCCGCAACAATTTCTACCCTGCGGTCATCTCGCCGAAAGACCAACCAGCACCGGCTTCAGCACTCGCCATACGTTCTCCGCGACAATTTTGTGCCCGGCCGGAGTCGGGTGAATACGGTCCGTCTGATTCAATTCCGGCTTTCCGCCGACCCCTTCCAATAAAAATGGAACGAGCGTTGCATGATTCTTTTCGGCTAAATCGGGAAAAATTTGTCGGAATGCAGTCGCGTACGCAAGACCCATATTCGGCGGCATCTGCATTCCGGCGATGACAATTTTCGCGTCCGGATACTTCTCCTTCACGCAATTGATAATCGCTTGCAGGTTGGTCTCCGTCGCGGAAGGCGGAACGCCGCGCAGGCCGTCGTTGCCGCCGAGTTCCAAAATCAGCACATCGAGCCGGCGCTTCAGCAGCCAATTGATGCGATTCAACCCATCGGCACTGGTGTCGCCGCTGACGCCCGCATTGACCACCGTGAAATTCCAGCCCTCCGCGTCAATTTTCTTCTGCAACAAGGCCGGATAAGCTTCCGACGGATCCACACCGAGACCGGCGGCAATGCTGTCGCCGAGCACCAAAATGGTTTTGCGTTGCGGCGCAGGCTTGGACGGCGGACTGCTCGAAGGCTGCGCAACCCCAGCCGGCGCGACCGCCAACATCAACGCCAGCGCCCACCAACAGTTCAGGGTTCGGGAATGTTCACGCTTATTCATCCGTGCCACTTGTCCACTCAACGAACACGAAATCCACGCGTTCGTCAATCCGCCCACTCGATTATCCGATTTGACGCGACGGCAGACTACTGTATTGAGAACACAGTGAACGCAAAACCCATGCTTGAAGTCCACGGCCTGACCAAGAGCTACCCAAGCGGCGGCGACACGCTCACCGTCGTCAAAGACATCAGCTTCTCTCTGGACGCGGCGGCGTCCTGCGCGATTGTCGGTCCATCCGGCAGCGGCAAGACCACGCTCATCGGCCTCTGCGCCGGACTGGACCAACCCACTGCCGGCGAAGTCCATTTGAACGGCACCCATCTCGGCGCGCTGGACGAAGATGGCCGCGCTCGCGTGCGCAGTGAAATCGTCGGCTTCGTTTTCCAGACCTTCCAGCTTCTCCCCACGCTCACCGCATTGGAAAACGTAATGGTCCCGCTGGAATTGCGCGGCCGCAATCATGCGAAGGACGAAGCCATCGAACTGCTCCAGCGCGTCGGACTCGGAGAACGACTGACTCATTATCCCGCCCAGCTTTCCGGCGGCGAACAACAACGCGTCGCGCTGGCGCGGGCTTTCATCAATCGCCCGAAAATCCTTTTCGCCGATGAACCCACCGGAAATCTCGACGCCGAAACCGGCAAGCTCGTCATCGAAAACCTGTTCGCCCTGAACGCCACCGCCGGCACAACTCTGGTACTGGTGACGCATGACCTCGACCTTGCCAAACGCGCCCAGCGCATCATCCGGTTGAAAGGCGGCTCAATCATCACCGACCCATGAGCGCCACCCATTCATTCAACCGGCTGTTTTTCTCGTGGACGTGGAAAATGGCCTGGCGCGACAGCCGGACAAGCCGCAAGCGGCTGCTCCTTTTTTCCTGTTCCATCATTCTCGGCATCGCGGCCCTCGCGGCCGTAGGCTCGCTCGGCGTCAATCTTAACCGCGCCGTCGACGAACAGGCCAAAACGCTATTGGGCGCAGATCTCGTGCTCAGTTCGCGCGACGCCTTCACGCCCGAAGCGGAGGAATTGTTTCACACCATCGGAGGCGAACAATCCCGCGAGATTTCGTTCACGACCATGGTCTATTTTCCGCGCACCGGCGGCACGCGCCTGGCCGTCGCGCGCGCCTTGAGTGGCGATTTTCCCTTTTACGGCCAGTTTGAAACCGACCCCGCCAACGCTGCCGCGGATTTCCGGCACAGCAACGGTGGCGCGCTCGTGGAACAAACCTTGATGGCGCAATTCGACGTCAAAGCCGGCGACGAGATTCGCATCGGAAACCTCACGTCGCACGTCGCCGGCAAGCTGGAAAAAATTCCCGGTGAAAGCGTCGCGCTGTCGGCCATCGCGCCGCGCGTTTATTTTTCGATGGATGATCTCGCCAAAACCGGCCTGTTGGGCCGGGGCAGCCTCGCCCAATATCGCATTTCATTCAAACTCCCGCCCGGCTCGAACGCCTCGCAAGTGGCGAACACGCTCCGGCCGCAATTCGAAAAGCTTCGGCTTCGCTCCGAAACTGTTGAGGACCGCAAGCGCGAATTGGGCCGCGCGATGGATAACCTTTATCATTTTTTAAATCTTGTTGGCTTCATTGCGTTACTGCTCGGCGGCGTGGGCGTGGCCAGTGCCATTCATGTCCACGTGAAACAAAAGCTGAACACTGTTGCCGTGCTGCGCTGTCTCGGCGCCTCGGTCCGGCAGTCCTTTTCAATCTATCTCGCGCAAGGCATGGCGCTCGGCGTATTCGGCGCGCTGGCCGGCGCCGCGCTCGGCGTGATCGTTCAAATGCTGATTCCGAAAGTGCTCGCGAATTTCATTCCCTTCAGCTTCCAATTCCACACCGCCTGGTTCGCGATCGCCCGCGCCATGGAACTCGGCTTTGCCATCTGCGTTCTGTTCGCCTTGCTGCCGTTGCTGACCGTGCGGCGCGTGTCGCCCCTCGCGGCGATCCGCGTCTCCTTCGAGACGAACCGCCCACGACGCGATCCTCTGCGCTGGCTCGCCGGCGCCAGCATCGTCGCAGGTGTCCTTATATTCGCCTTTTCCCAAACGCGCAATTGGCGCATCGGACTTGGCTTCGCCATTGGTTTGGGGCTGGCCTTCGGCGCGCTCTCCCTAACCGCCCGTTTGCTGATGTTCGCCGCGCGCCGCTTTGTTCCGAGCGCGCTTCCGTTTTCCGTGCGTCAAGGCCTGGCCAGTTTGCATCGGCCTCAAAATCGCACGCTGCTCCTTCTGCTTTCGCTCGGACTGGGAACGTTTCTCATGGTCAGCCTTTACTTGGTGCAGCGCAACCTACTGACGGAATTCATTTCGTCGGGTGGCAAGAACCAGCCGAACGCCGTGCTGTTCGACATCCAGTCGTCACAAAAAGATGCCGTCGCCAAATTAATCCGATCCCAGAACCTGCCCGTGCTCGACGAACTGCCCATCATTTCGATGCGCATCAGCGCCATCAATGGGCACCCCGTCGATACGTCCTCCACCGGCGAACGACAAGATCGCCATCGCTGGGCGTTCCGCCGCGAATATCGCAGCACCTGGAGCGACCATTTGCGCGACGGCGAGAAAATTGTTGCGGGAAAATTTATTCCGGCCGTCACCAACAACACCGAAATCATTCCCGTTTCCATCGAGGAAGGCATCGCCAGGGAATTGGGCGTTCACCTCGGCGACCAGATCGACTTCAACGTGCAAGGCGTGACGGTGAAAACGCGCGTCGCCAGTTTGCGAACGGTCGAATGGCGCCGCATTCAACCGAACTTTTTTGTCATTTTCCCGCGCGGCTCGTTGGATGATGCGCCCGCCATGCACGTGCTGGTGACGCGCACGCCCTCCGCCGACGCGTCCGCGCGCATGCAACGCGAAATTGTGAAAGCGTTTCCGAACGTCTCCATCATCGACCTGACGCTCGTGCTGCAAACCGTCGATTCAATTCTCGGAAAAATTTCCTTCGTCGTGCGCTTCATGGCCATGTTCACCGTGCTGACGGGAATGCTCGTGCTCGTCAGCGCGTTGGTGATTGGCCGCTATCAGCGCGTGCGCGAAAGTGTGTTGCTGCGCACCCTAGGCGCCTCGCGCGGGCAAATTTTAAGAATTCTGATCGTGGAATACTTCGCGCTCGGCTTTTTAGCCGCTTTGACCGGCATCATCCTGGCAGTCTTCGCCGCCTGGGCGCTGGCGGTCCTCGTATTCAAGGTTTCGTTCGTGGTCGCCGTGATGCCGCTCATCATCGCCTTGATCGTGGTGCCGGCAATTACCGTCATCACCGGAATGCTCATCAGCCGGGGCGCCTTGAACCATCCGCCCCTGGCCGTTTTGCGGTCGGAAGCATGATTTTGTCGAGCGCCTCCGGCAACCTTCGTTACAAATCCGGTAGAACGCCCCGGGGTTTCCCTCGGACTGTTTTCAGCTTCGGCCCAATAGTCATTTTCTCCAGCCTCGTTCATGCTGGCTGCGCGTGAACAAACTGGTTTCAAAAAGCCTGCAACGAACTCACGGAAAGAACTTCCTACTCTGCCACCTCAGCCTTTTTCTCATCGCCGCCGCGCTGCAAATGTGCTCTGCCACGATGGCCGGAGAGTCGAGTCACATCATCGCCTGGGGCGACATCAATTACGACATGACCAATGACGTGGCGCAATCCGGCAGCTCCATTGCCGCCATCGCCTCCGGCGATTTTCACAGCCTCATCCTGCGACGGGATGGAAATGTCGTGGCCTGGGGAGACGACCGATTCGGCCAAAGCCAGGTCCCTTCAATGCTTAACCGCCATGGCGTGGTGAAAATCGCCGCCGGCAACGTGCACAGTCTCGCGCTATTGGGCAACGGAACGGTAATGGCCTGGGGGCCTTCCGGCGGAATGTACGGCGATTACGGCCAGGCCGCGGTGCCAACCGATTTGAAAAAAGTGAAGGCGATTGCCGCTGGCGGCACGCACAGCCTGGCGCTTCAAAGCGATGGAACAGTGGCCGCCTGGGGATTTGACGCTTACGGCCAATGCGATGTTCCGCCGGGATTGAGCAGCGTGGTCGCGATTGCCGGCGGCATGTATCACAGCCTCGCGTTGAAACGCGATGGCACAGTAGTCGCCTGGGGCGACGACACTCACGAACAATGCAACGTCCCCGCCGGGCTCAACCACGTCATCGCCATCGCCGCCGGAGGATATCACAACCTGGCCTTGAAATCCGATGGCACCGTCGTGTCCTGGGGGATGTATGGGCTTGGTGAGTGCGATGTCCCGCCCGGACTGAACCACGTCGTCGCCATCGCCACCGGCGATCATCACAGCGTTGCCTTGCGGCGGGACGGCACCGTGGTCGCGTGGGGTTTGAATGGCGCCGGCCAATGCAACATTCCAGCCGGAGTTAAAAACGTGCGAGCGATTTCAGCCCACGGCGATCACACCATGGTGCTGGTCAAAGCAAGCAGAAAGTAAAATTGCTTTGTAGAAACCTTCGTTGTGTCGCGAAGCGACCGCGTCCTGAACGGACGCTGGAATCGATGGCTTTTTCCGTTGTCCTTTCAGTACCAGGTTCTTTCGCTAACTTCTCGCCGGCCGTTCCGAGGTCAACGAGGTCGGCAACGGCTCGAGCGGCGACGGCGGAATCGTGAGGAACGGCCCAAGCGAGATGAAGCCGTGCGCCAGCGCATAGCGTGTGAGCCCCGCGATTGTGTGAATATTCAGCTTTTTCATCAAGCGCGCCCGGTGCGATTCGACCGTGCGGATGGAAATGTTCAGTATCTCGGCAATTTCGCGGTTGCCATAACCCGTCGCCAGATGAATCAACACTTCCTTTTCGCGCTCGAAAAGCCCGGAGGCATCCTTGATATTCTCTTTCTTCGGGCGCCCCGCCAGCGCGCCTTGCCCGGGGAAATACGGCTCGCCACGCTGCACAATTTCGATGGCCTTGATTAAATCCTCAGCCGGCAGGTTTTTGGGCGCAAATCCGCGCGCGCCCATTTGGATCGCCTGCACGATATAGTCCGGATTGTTGTGCATCGAAAGAACCAGGACTTTGATGGTCGGAAATTCCTTGCAGATGGCCTCCGTGGCCTCCAAGCCGTTCATGTGCGGCATCTCGACATCCATCAAAACCAAATCAGGCCTGAGTTCCTCCACTTTGCGAAGCGCCTCCCGGCCATCGGCAGCTTCGCCGATGATCAGCAGGTTGGCTCGATTCGCCAGACAGGAAACCAGCCCTTTGCGAACCACGGGATGGTCGTCCACCAGAAGGATACGAGTGCACTCCTGGGGCGTTTTCGTCAGTGGCTCGCCGTGAATATCAAAATCTTGCGGCAAACTGGAAAATGAAGTCGGCATCGGGGAATCCAGCGCTGCTTTCGTCTTCGATTTCATACATTGTGCGGAGACCACCAAGGATCATTGAATAAAGTTTCTGCCCCACACACAGCGCCCAATGATGGTCCGTGTCAGTTCGGTTCAACGCCAGATAAGCCGAATTCATGCCAGAAATTGGGCCGCACCACCTCTCGCGCGTTTAACGCACTAATTATAGGCGGTTTATTAACAAAAGGGCTGGCTGGGTCCGCCACCAAGGTTAACGATAAGTGTAAAACTTTCCGACAAAAGTCAGCCACTTTTGCCAGAGCAGAAGTCCGGGTTTTGCGGGGATTTACCAGCAAATAAAAAGAAGTAAGCGTTGCCCCTTCCGCTCGCGCCCACCCGTCGAAAACTCGAACAGATCAGGCGAGTCATTAGTACTGTGACAAATAAATTTCGCTACCTGCGCTTCGAAATTAGAACCAGGTGATTTTCGACGGCACGTAGACCACGTCATTGGGCCGGAGATAGAAAACATCAATCTGCGAGCCGTTCACGAGGCCTTTGAGATTCACCTTGTAATTGACCGTCTTTCCGTTCTCAGTTCGAATGACTCGGATCGCTTTGAGGTTCGCCCGCTGGTAATCGGGCCCGCCGGACTCCATGATCGCCTCCATCACCGTCATCGGGTGGTTACAAGGAATTTTCCCGGCTCTCGCCACAGCGCCGGTGACGTAAACATCGTAGGTCGCGGACGGCACGACCACGTTAATCTCACTGGCGACACGCAACTGCGGGGCATAGAGAGTTCTCAGTTCGTTTTGCAACTGTGTGGGTGTTTTTCCGGCGGCCACCACCTCTCCGAGGATCGGCACGGTGATCTTGCCATCCACGCGAATCGCCTGCTCGGCGTTCATGCTCTCATTTCCCGGGAAGACGACCTTCACAACATCGCCCGCCTTCAGCACCATGTCATTTGTTCCCTGCATCAACGCGCCCGCACTTTCCATGGCGGCGCGATTGTTGGTTTGGCAACCGGTCAGAAGACTGAAAAAAGCGAGAGCGAAAACTGAAGCAATCGCTGGCCAGAAAGCAAAGTGTTGAATGATGGATTTTGTTTTCATAAGTTCCTCACAAATTTCTCCGGCATATTGTCGTAAAGACCATCCTCTGAAAAGCCTTTTTCGCAGGTGACACGGCCCGGGTGTTTTGCCGCTGACATCCAAAAAAACGCCTGGAACCAGCCCATTTTATCACACAAATAAAAAGGCGCGGAGCACTCGCTCCGCGCCTGAATCAAACCGCTCCGCAAGGCTTAATTGATGTCGCCGCCTTGATTGATGCCGTTGAATATGGTGTTCAGGGCATTGCCGACCGCGGAATTCGCGGTGAACGGACAGTTCGCGTTCGCCGCCTGCAGGAGTTGGAACACCGTATACGAGGTGTTGTTTTGCAAACCAATAGCCGTTCCCTCACTCCCGACATTGAACAGATGCGTGCCAGTGCCGCCGGGTGATTGGTTGAAACCAAAGCTGGCGGGACCGGAGCCGCCGCCCAAATCGGTGCTCGTGAAGTAGGCGGCCAAAGCGCCCGCCAGCACTTGCGCGTAGGTCTTCTGGCCTTTTACGCCGAAATCGGTCAGGAACAAACTTGCCACCGCGCTGTTCGGCTTGCCGGCAAGGCTTCCATACATGCAGGGGAAGTTGCTGGCCAGCCAGTTTGCCAACGCTGGCGGGTTGGCCGCGTTGAGAATCAATCCCTGGCCATTCTTATTATGCCAGAATCCAATCGTCGCGGTATCGCCATGGCCAAGACTGATTTCCGGCGGCTTGGGAGTCAAATTCACGCTCGCGCTGCACGTCGAGGAGCAACCCGCGGAAGACGTGACCGTCACTACGATGGTAACCGGGCTGTTCGTATCCGCGCCCGCCGCCCACGTGATCTCCGCCGTGCCCTGGCCCGCAGTGAGGGTGCCGTTCATCACAGTCCAAACATAGGTCTGGCCAGGCACCGCAACCACCGACGCCGTATAGTTAGAACCGCCAACTTCCGCGGTGGTCACCGAAGTGGTGATGTCGCAATCCGGCAGTGGATTGACGGTGATGGTCTGAACGAAGGTGTGCACGTTGCCGCAACCGTCGGTCGCAATATTGGTGCGCGTGATGATTTGCGGGTTGGTTCCATTCGTCACTGCACCAGTAACCGTTGCCGTTATCGGGGCCGTGCTGCAACTGTCGGTCGCCGTCACATCCGGAATGGCGTCACCGGCGCAATTCGTGATGGCCGCTGGGGAATTAAAGTTCAGTGTGCAATTGCAGGGTGGCGGAGGAAGAGCCGTCAGGAACGCATCCGAGTCCGTTTCTCCCGGGCCGTTGTGGGTGACCAGGGTTTCCAGCGTCAATGAGTATGGCGCCGTCCCCCCGTTGGCCACGGTCACGGCGTTGCTCGATTGCGTAGTGCCCGTCAACGGCCCTTCGCTGAACAATTGTGTGGCGGTTGCGCTGGCGCCGCCGGCGTAGTTCTGAGTCGATCCGAACAACACGTTGCCCGTATCACGATAAACATTGTAAGTAAGCGTGCCAGCCGTAGTTGTGGTCACGCTTGCAACGTAGGTCTCATTCGGAAAGGGAACGAAGTTCGTATCCGAGAGCTGCACAATCAAGTTGGCTGGCCCGGCCGAATCCTCGCTGGTGGCGAGATCTGACTGGGGCGTTGTGGGAGTGCCGGCTACGGGCTCGCCGAGCCCCAAGGTCACGACCACAATCCAATCTCCCACCGGGCCTGCGTAAGTGATGCGGCCGACTGTGGGATTTGAGTCCAAAGGTCCGTTGTCATCGACATTGGTCCAGGTTGAACCACCATCGGCGGAAAGCCGCATGGTTGCGGCATTGGCCAGACTCAGGCCACCGGCGCAAACGCCTAAAGCGATAATTGCTGTTGCTAGTTTTTTCATAAATTTTGTTTTTTGTAATCCAATTTTTCAATCGCGTCACGAACGGAGGAGCCCGATTTTTATCCCGGGTCAATTACTGACCGTCCAGTACAACCGAAATCGCGACGCCATAAATTTGAGCCCGTTCATTTCCGTGATGTTTTTTGTGAGTGTGCCTGCGATCAAGGTGACAATTTCCAGGACTGTTCGAGAAACCCATCGGCCAAACAAGAACGATCGGATCTGTGCGCCATTGGCGCCGTCGGAAAAGCCGACTTATCCGCCAAGGCCGAACGGTCAGTCGAGATGAGGGCTGCGATTTTTTGGGGCACCGGCATATACCCGCTTTGAAGATTCCTTTTTAAAAGAAAGTCCCGGCAAACAGTTTCCTATTTGCCGGGACCATAACCGAAAGTTCTAAAACCGTTTCCGATTAGGCCTTAACGGCTTTCCGACGGAACGCGTAGAAACCGAGCACTGACAGCGCCGAGCCCAGCATGAGCAGCGTGCTGCCGCCATCCGGAACCGTAAGCGATGTAGTGACGCTGATATCATTGGCCATAGTACCCGGTGCGCCGGTGCCCGTGATGATATCGTCAATCGTGATCGAATACGGGTTGCTCGTGCCAGCCGGAATCGGCCCGCCCGTGAAGCGCGTATTCACCGGTCCGATCGAGGGAATCGGAGCGCCTAATGGGTTGCTGATGTCGTACAAATTATCGGTGGCACCGGTGTAGGTCGCTTCACTCGCCATATAGTCCCCGCCCGCGCCGTTGACTTGATGCGAAACCGTGGCATCGCCAGACGGGGGAAGGCTAAACCCATTGGCTGAGTACCGAATCTCGATTGTGTCTCCGGCGGCAACCGAACCTTGGATGACGATGGTCATGATCGGAGTGGCCGTGCCTTGGGCGGTAGCCGTGTTGTCGACGGCGTCGCCGTTGAGGGAGATGGTCAAGCCGTCAAAGTTAAAAAGAGCTCGAATAACGTTCACCTGCGGGTTCAAGTCGCCTGGGCCGTTATCAGTCACGGGGTTAATCGTCCCCGCGTCAGCCAACGTTGTGAAAGCGCCGCCATTGACGGAAACTTCAACGCCTTCACTGGTGATCGCACTTGCCGTGGATGCCAAAGCCAGCGCTGCGACCGCGCTGCAAGCTCCGGCAATTATCATTTTATTTTTCATGTTTTTCTTTCTGTTTTAGAACTTGGTCCTGCCACCCATTCGCAAGCCCTGTGCCAACCCTGAAATGCCCGATATTTCACCCCCACAAATGACACATAACTGTTTAATAATAAACGATTTGTAAAACTCACATTTCTTAGCTTGGGCCCGCGCCACCTCGACAAAAACCGTAAGGAGTTCCGACAGACTGTTAAGCATCCCGTAATACCTTCAGGGCAAGGCCCTCATAAGCAGTTGGATGGCCCCTGGCTCGCGCAAGCGTAAGTGAATCCGACGAAATCGCAGCGGCAGCTTTCCGGGCGAATAGGGCCTCCATGTATTCGGCCTCCGCAGCCCAAAATGAAAAATGGAACAAAATAAAAACCCCTTGAATAACAAGGGGTTTGGGTTCGCGAACGAGGTCTTGGATGATTCAAATAATTCTTACCGCAGGGATGACCGAATCTGGACTTTTCGGCTCAACACGGCCATCGCGATCACCGCCGCCCCTAACAACCCGGCCGTCGCGGAAGAGTCCGGGACCGCCTGCTGCCTGTCGTCCAGGATGGCGGAATCGGGGTTAATCCAGCCGTAGCCGTCATTATCCGAAATGGAATCAATGTCCGCTGCGGCCAGATATTGCGCGCCTCCGCTCGCGCAAGTGCTCAATTGGTCGAAGTCACCCGCCGTCAGTGGTCCAATTCCCGTTATCGTAAACGTGACGGAATCACCGCTCGTAAACTCGTCAGAAATGCCACCAGTAACGTTAAAACCAACAAGAACGTCGAACTTGCCGTCGACACCCGCTTTAAAGCCATTTGCCCCGGTTTTTACCGTTGGGTCGGTGAACGACCCCGTGGAACCAGATTGAGTGAATGTCAGCAAAGTGGGATCAAGGGAGGGATTTAAATTGAAATACCAGGAACTGACAAATTCGCTGCCGGTCAAATTCCCAGCGTTGAGCGTCAACTGGACCGTATTCGCCGGCTGGCCATTGTCGCTAAAAACTGCCTGAACCCACGGTGGCGAGCCCGCGGGCGAGGCGCCCGCCGAAACACCCCCAAAATTGTAAGTTACCGTATCGGCCAGCACCGGCATCGTCCCGACCAACGCCAACATAGCCATTCCCCAAATGCGAGCATTCATACCGTTCCTCACGCAGGAAGCGAGCCAAGGGAACAGAAGAAACAACGGGAAGGCCACAAGCTGAATGGCAACCTGCCTGACCTCAACATATTACGCTATAATAATCCCTTTGGCATTGAGTAGTTTTACTCAAATCAACCATCGAGAAAGTGTAAGCACCACCGACAACATTGAAACCCAAGAGAGCCGTAAAAACAACGCAAATCGCTTTTATTCAGGATTTAATACACGCACAACGGGAATTCCCGAAGTGACGGCGAAACGCTCATGAGTCGGAATGTTTTACACCCAAACGAAACTCATTCCCGCTTCATCTCGAGCTTGTCCATCAACTCGTAAAGCGTGGGGCGGCTGATGCCCAAATCCGCGGCGGCGGGAGCTATCTTGCCGCCATGTTTGCGGAGGGCTTTTTGAATCATATCGCGTTCGACCGCTTCTCGCGCTTCCTTGAGATTGGCGGCATGAGGCCGTTCCGCCACGCTGCCCAACTCCAAATCCGCCGGCGTCAAACGTTTGCCGTCCGCCATGATCACCGCGCGCTTCACGCGGTTATCCAGCTCGCGAACATTTCCCGGCCAGGCGTGGTCCTTGAGCGCGCGCACGGCATCGTGATCAAACGTCAATCCGTTCTTCCCGATCTTGGCCGCCGCGCGCCGCAGGAATTCCTGCGCCAGCAGTCGAACATCCGTCTCCCGCTCGCGCAACGGCGGCAAGTTGATGACCACCACTGCCAGCCGGTAGAACAAATCCTCCCGGAACCGGTTTTCCGCAATCGCTTTTTTCAAATCCACATTCGTCGCCGCGACCACGCGAGTGTCCACTTGGATCGGCTGCCTTCCACCCACGCGCTCGATGCATTGTTCCTGCAAAAAGCGCAAAAGTTTCACCTGCAACAACGCCGGCAGTTCGCCGATTTCATCCAAAAATAATGTGCCGCCGCTCGCCATTTCCACGCGGCCCTTGCGCTGAACGTGCGCGCCGGTGAACGAGCCTTTCTCGTGCCCAAACAATTCGCTTTCGAGCAATGATTCCGGAATCGCGCTGCAATTGATGGCCACGAAGGGCCCGTCCTTGCGCGGGCTGCGATGATGAATCGCCTGCGCCACCATTTCCTTGCCGGTGCCGCTTTCACCCAGCACGAGCACGGGCGCGTCGGACGTCGCCACCTTGCGAATGGAGTTGAAGACCTGCTGCATTTGCGGGCTTGTGCCCAGCATCCCTTCAAACGTTTCGCCCTGAAGCTGCTGCATCTGCCGGTATTCGCGCTCGAGTGACGCCACATGAAACGCGCGCTTGAGCAATAGCTTCAAAACCTCCAGGTCCGCCGGTTTGGGCAAAAAGTCATACGCGCCCGCGCCAATCGCCTGCAACGCATTATCCTTCTCGCCCTGGCCGCTGATGATGATGACCTTCACCAAATCATCGCGGCTCAGAATTTCCGATAACGCCGCGAGGCCCTCAACCGGTTCGGCCGGCCGCGGCGGCAGCCCCAAATCCAGCAGCACCACCTGCGGCCGGTGCTCGGAAAGCATTTCCAGCGCGCTCTGCCGGTCTTCCGCCAGGAAAATCTCGTAATCCTGCGTCAACCCCCATCTCATCTGGGTGCGGATTTCCTCGTCATCGTCAACAATGAGCAGTCGTGGTTTCATTCAATTCTATCCCCGGGCCGGCAACAGGATGCGAAAGGTCGTGCCTTTGTTCAATTCACTTTGCACTTCGATCCTCCCGTGATGCGCTTCAACAATCATCTTGCATTGAAACATCCCGATGCCAATGCCCTGTTTTTTTGTCGTCTGAAATGGCCGGAAAAGCGAGCGCTGGATGAATTCCGGATTCATGCCGCAACCGCCATCGGCCACGGTGAGGATCACCCAGCCGTTTTGTTGGGCGGTTTCCACGCGAATCTGGCCGCGCGCGTTGACGGCGTCTTTCGCATTCAACACCAGGTTCACGACCACATTTTGAATCTGCGCCGGGTCGAGCTTGATCTTCGGCAAGGACCGAAATTCCTTCACCACCTCGACCGAAGGCGATGCCTCAAGGCATTTGAGCGCCTCGCCCACCGCGGCGTTCAGGTCCGCTTCCACCGGCTGAATGGAAATTTCCTGGCGCAATAAACTCAGGCGCTTAATGAGATCATTGATGTGCCCAACCGTTTTCGAAATCCCCCGCAGAGCGTCCTCCCGGAATTGCGGATCATTGAAATGAATTGGCAGATTCTGGAGCATCAACGAAAGCGTGGATGCGGTGTTCTTCAAATCATGCACGAAAAACGCCGACATCGCCTGGAACGCTTCCAGTTGCTTCGCCTGCGAAAGCCGCTGCGATAATTTGATATTCAGCAGGTTCGCCGCGAGCTGATCACCAATGGACTTCAGCAGGTCCAGGTCCTGCAATGAAAACGGCTCGCCGCTCACGCGATCGCCGAGAGTCATCACTCCAAGCAATTCGCCGCCGGCCGCCAGCGGAATGCAAACGCGATTGCCGCCTTTTTGAAAATTGTCCGGCTGCAATCGCCGCACCGCCACGACCCATTTTTCCACCGACGCATCCAAGTCGATCGGATCGGGACGCGTGGCGAGCTCGGCGACCGTTTGCGCGGTTTCCGTGGAGTCCAATTCCAGTTCCCGCGCGCGCTCCTCCGTCAATGAGGTCGAAGCGGTCAGCGTCAATTTGCCCTGGCCTTCTTCGAGCAACCAGACGCTGACCGAAAGCGCCTGGAAAATTTCCGAGATCAATTGGACTATTTCCACGCACAATTCCCGCCGCTCCACGCGCCGGGCCGTCGATTGCGTAAACCTCTGCCATACCGTGCGGTAATCGTAAAAGGGACGTTCAAAATGGCGGCTGATAAAACGTCGCGTGCGCATCCGCACCCGGTCCGACAACAACACCAGTGTCAACAAAACCAATCCCAGCAACACCACCACCACCTTGACCGTGAAGGAAGCATCGCCGTGCAGGAAGGAAATCAGCCTCGCCACCGCCCCCACCAGGAGAAAATAAATCCCGACGATCAGTACCGTGAGTGAATTGCGGAAAATGGCGTGAGACGGAAAAACATCGGTGTCAAAACTCCCCTCGCGCCACAACGACCGCACGATGAGCGCGCCACCCACAATCAGTGCGCCGGAATTGGCAATCGGCCAGGAAAGATCCATGGCCCGGAACAGCAGGACCTGGCTGCTCGTGTAAGTTTGGACCGCAAAAATCAGCCCCACGCCCAGCACCATGAACTTGATGCGCCAGCGCATCGTCCCCACCGCCGCCCGGTAGGTCCTTTCCAGGTTCATCAGCACCAGCAGCGCCGTCAATAAGAGCAGCACATCCAGCACGATGCCCGAAGCCGCCAGCTCAAGAATCCAGTGCTGGCTTTGTTCCACCTGCGAAATTTTCGTGACCGTCAGGTCCCAGAAAAAAATCGACAACGCCAGTGGCACCAGGAAGGCGACGGCCAGCGCGAAACTCCACTTCTTCAGGAACTCGCGATAATTGCCGCGCGCATAGATGAGGCTGAAAAGCAGCCAGGGTCCGGGCAGCGCCGAGAGCGCAATCCATTTCGCATTTTGCCACGCAATGACATCCGCCGGCTCGGAGCAAGCCATCTGAAAACCGTAGAAAACGTTCGCAACCGCGAACACCAGCATCCCCGCCGAAAACGCCCAGTGCGCCGGCGTGCGCTTGCGCCGGGCCGCAACCGCGAGCGCCAGAGCGGCGCTGACCACGGCGCTGGCAAAAGCCAAGAAGGTTCCGCTAGTCACAAGTGAATTGAGCCAACGCGTTCAGGATAACCATGCTATTCTCATTGTGCCAGCACGATGGCTGGCCAGCGGATGCCGAAGCATCCATGACCTAAAAGTTCCAAGCTCCAAGTTCCAGAGAAATCCGAAATCCCAAGCACCAAAAGCCCTCGGCCTAACCGTTGGATATTGGAGCTTGAAGTTTCTCTGGTGCTTGGATGTTGGCGCTTGGAGATTATCGTGTGGACAAACACGGCGAATCATTGTTCGCCTTAATGCCTCAAGCCGGTTTACCGGCACTACCTGGCCAGCCGATAGAACACCGCTCCATTTCCGATGGCATTCGTCACGGTGTAATTGCCGGACACTACCACCGGCACGGTAGCCACGGCCGTCCATGCGGGAGGATTCAAGGTAGGCGTCGATTGCAGCGTGAAGCCCGTCAATGCATTCGTCCACGAAAGCACCGCGTTGGTTCCCGCGGTCGCGATGGACAGCAGCACGGGCGCGGTCGTGAGGTTCAGGGTCCAGCCGCCGGTGATGACTCCCGAATCCGGCGACGTGTCGTCCACCACAAACAAACTCCACGTGCCATCGGCCCCCGTGTTGTCGAAATTGGACAGAAACGGCCCCATCAATGAATTGGTCGTGGGCCCGGGCGCCGGGAAACCGAACGTAAATGGAATCGCCTGCGTCGGTTTGAAGGTTCCCGAAACCAACGGAGAATCCACCGGCAAATTTTCGGCCGCGTCATCATCCAACGTCAGATCAACGTTCGTGACCGGCGACGCCTCCTGTCCGCCCGTGTCTCTCATAAGCACCGCGTTCTGGCCTCCGGGGCCGACCAGCACGATATCGACGTCGCTGGGAAATGTATGCGCGAAGCCGGTCAATTGAACCGTCACTTTGGTGATTGCCGAACCCTCCAGGCCGGTCACCTGGATCGTGGAGGGATACGGCGACGACTCCGTCGGCGGCGTGTTGCTATCGTTGATCACGATGGCATTGGTGTTTGCAAAAGAAATCGTTCCGGCGCCGGCGACGGAGACACCTGCCAATAAAATGGCAGTAATGAAAAGACGAGTTGAGTGTATTGTAGTCATGTTAGGATTGAGTTAGAGAAATGTTGTGGCGGCATCCCCGCTAATCGCCAAGGTAGGGCGCGTCGCTCCGCGCGCGCCGCTGACTCGAAAGAAAGTCAATGGTCGAGGTGCTTTCCTCGCTGCGGCGCGCACGGAGTGACGTGCCCCACCCATCATCGGACTGGCCATGTTCACCTCGGATTGGTCGCGCCACGAGTTGTGAGCAAATCTGTGGCGCGAAATTTACTTCAATTCGGCAAGCACTTTGCGGGCGTCGTCCGCCGATTTCGATTTGGGATCCAGGGCCAGGGCCCGTTGCAATGCGACTTTGCTCTGCGGCAGGTGCTTCATTTGATACTGCGCCATGCCGAGATAGAAGAACACCTCGCCGTCATTGTTCAGCGTCTGCGATGTCTCGGTCAGCAACTGCACCGCCCGCGGGTAATCCGCCCGCCGATATGCGAGCAGACCGAGCGCGCGCTCCAGATTCACATCGTCGGAATACACCGCGCGCGCCTTCATGCCGGCATCATAGGCATTCTGATCATCACCGCCCGGATGTTGCGCGGCCAGGATCGTCAGGTTGCGGGCCGCCGGCAAAAATGACGGATACCGGGCCAGAGCTTTGCCGTACAGCCTCATCGCGTCGTCGGGCTTGGCTTGTTTTTCCGCTTCCATCGCGGAAATCATGATGGCTGGGACATAATCGGCGTTCGTGCCGAGAACCTGCGCCGCCCGCGCGGTCGCTGCGGCCGTGGGAGTTTGCGCGGCAGCGAGCAGCGTCAAAAATAATTGCGCATCGGCCTGACGAGCGCCGGTCAGTGTCGGCGCGGCGCCTTGCATGGTTCGTTCCGCATCGTTCACGCGGCCCAAACTGTAATAGGACCAGGCCAGATCATACTGCACCTCCGGCCGCCCGGTGAGCCGCGGCGCGGCTTCCTGCAACAGGGTGGCCGCGAAATTGTAATCGCCCGTTTTGAACGCGATCCGGCCAAGCACGCTGGAGATGGACGGATCGTTGGGCGACAGCTTGTGCGCCTGTTTGGCGGTGTCCATCGCCCGGTCAATCTGGTTCAATCTCAGGTAAATGCCCGCGAGGCGTCCCAGGACCGGGCCATTCTGTGGATTCTGTTTTATCAGTTGTTCGTAAGTCGTTTGCGCCTTGTCCAGGTTTCCTTCGCGCTCGTAAATGCCCGCCAGGCGCGTGGCGGCCACGGGATCATTCGGTTCATCCTGCAACGTCTTCTCCAAATCAGCCTGGACCTTGGCGTCCGCCGTTTTTGGATCGATGGCCAGAATGGCCAGCGCCTTCGCGGCTTCATCCTTGCTCGGAAAATCTTCCGTGGAATTCGCCGCCTCCTGCAGTGCGGCGCGCGCCGGCCCTTCATCGCCCATCATGTAGCGAACCATGCCCAGGTGCAGTTGCACTTCCGGATTGCCGCTCAACTTGCTCGCGCTGTCCTCCAGCAACGCGCGCGCGCGCGGATATTCGCCTTTCTTGACCAGGATCCAGCCTAACGTGTCTGCCGTCGAAGCAGTCGGCGAGGCTTGGTAAGCTTTTTCCGCCAGCGGATAGCCTTTGTCCACGTCGTCCAGACGCGTGGCGTAAAGATAAGCCAGGTTATTCAGGGCCCCGCCGAAACCGGGTTTCAGGGCAATCACTTTTTCGTACGCGTCACGCGCTTTTGGAAAATCCTTCATCTTTTCGTAAATCGAACCCATTTCCATGAACGCCGCGGCGTCGTTGGTTTTCGCGACGAAACTGTTCAAGTGTTCCAGCGCCACTTGTTGCTTGCCGGCACTGATGTATAACTGCGCCAGGATCAGGTAGGGAACGTCCTGCATCGGCTCGAGCGCAATCGCCTTCTGCAGCGCCGCTTCGGCGTGGTTCACGTCATCCTGCACGACGGGGCTGGTCAGCTTGATGTCCGGCGCATTCGAATGCGCTCCCTTCCGGGCCACGCTCTCAGCGCGATTGATGTAGACTTTCGCCAGGAGAATTTCCCGCCCCGCGCCGAGCTTTTGATCAGTTTCCTTGTTCAGCCGATCCAGTGCCGAAGTGAATTTCTCCTCCCGGATGTCCAGGTTCACCAACGACTCTTCCGCCAGCAGGAAGCTCGGCGATAATTGCAATGCTTTCTCAAATTCCCGGCGGGCTCCGGCCGTGTCTTTTTTCTGTAACAGCACGGTTCCCATCAGCAGAGGCGCCTGCGCGTTTTTGGGATTCAGTTCGGCCAGCTTGGAATACGCCGCCAGCGCCTGATCGAAATTCTTTTGAGCGGTGCACGCGGTGCCCAAAAGCAAATAAGCCTGCGTCATTCCTGGCTGATCTTTGATCACTTGCTTCAATGCGCTGATCGCCTGGCCGGTGTCGCCGCTGCTGATATTCAAACCGGCCAGCAAGATAATCGCATCCCCATACTTCGGCTGGAGGAACAACGCCCGATTCAGGTCCGCCTTGGCTTTCGTGGTGTCCCTCATGGCCACGTGGGCGGCGGCCAGATAATAAAGGGCCTGCGCCGAATGGGGGTACAACGTGCTCATATGGTCCATTTCCGCCGCCGCGTCGTCCGCGTGCCCTTCGAGCAGGAGCAGCCGTCCCCGCAACAGCAGTGCTTGATAATCGTCCGGGTCGCGCGCCAGCGCCTGGTCCAATAACGAGCTGCAATCCGGGAACTTCTTCTCCATCATGGCAATCTCCGCCTGCTGGATCCACGCCGGCACATAGTCGGGCGTCTCCTTCGAAATCTCCGCCATCAGACGCTTGCCTTCCGCGATGTCCCCCGTCTCGATTTTGAAATTCGCGTAAGCCAGCCGCCCCGAAGAACGCGGGGGCGCCAGTTCGGCGGTTTTCTTGAAGGCCGCGTCCGCCTCCTTCATCTTGTTTTGGGCCATGTACAGGCGTCCCAGGCTGTTGTAGGCCAGGCTGTACTTGGGATTGATTGTCAACGCTCGCTGCAACGCCGCTTCGGCGCCTTTCGCGTCACCTCGATCGAAAGCGAGAATGCCAAAGGCGAGTTCCAGCGGCGCCGTGTCGCCGATTTGCTTGGAAAGCTTCTCCAGCCGCTTTTGCGCCTCGTCCACCTCCGCGCGCGAACTGACGCTTTCCGCCAGGATGTCCGGAGCCTCCGCGTTAGTCGGTGACTGGCCGAGGACAAATTCAGCCTCAGCCTTCGCCTCCTTCGGTTTGTGCCCCATCACATAGATCAACCCGAGCTTGGCGTGCATATCCAGGTTGTTCGTCTGCACCTGGCACGCTTTGGAAATATATTCGTAAGCCGGGTAGAACCGCCCCTGCAGGTAATAAATCTCTCCCAGTTGGCTGATGGCGTGGGCGTTCGCACGATCCAGCCGCAGAGCGATGAGATATTCCACCTCTGCCTTGGAATAATCGCCGCTGGCAAAGTAGGCATCGGCCCGCGCCTGGTGCCGGGCCATTCTGGCCTTGGAAGTGCAACCGCCGGCCAGCATGGCGCACAACGCGAACATTGCGAACGTCAGGATGGTTTGAGTGAGTTTTTTCATAATTATTTGTTGGGTGAAACCGCCGCGGAAGGTTCCCGTTTCAGCTCCCGTTTGGTCAGAAATCTCAATAAAAGAAAAAGAGGGATCAGTGACAGCAGGAAAAACACCGGCCCGCCACGACGATGAATCGGCGAATCGATCATCTGCGGCCCAATGTGGACGCAGAGCTCCCCAATCGTGAAAATCCGGAAGCCATTCCGCAAAATCCCCAGCGGTATGATCGCCAGCACCAGCACCAGTCGGTGCCAGGGCGATTTCAGAAAAAGATACACCGCCAGCGCGCACGTGATCACCAAAACCAGCGTCGAATGAATGCCGCTGCACTCCGGCGCCACCTCAACCCCGCTAAAGCCCGGCAACAGAAGGTGGGTGGCCGTTCGCATCACTGGCATGCGGCCCAGATTGAACATCGCTTCCGCGGTTACCGCCGAGGTGCCTTGAAGAAAGGTCTCAATGCCCAGCTTCACCGCCATCGGAAACGGAACGCTGAAGAAAATAAATCCTACCGGAAAAGCGATGACCCGGAGATATTTTGCTCCCAGAAAAATAAAAGCGCCGCCGAGCCAGAACAGCAGAAATGAAAGCGTCGTGGCGCTCAGATGGTCCGCTTTTTCAGGCATCCACTTCTGCAAAGCCAGTTCATAACCCGCGAGCACGATTGCGCCCGCCGCAAACGAGAGAACTGCCAGGCCGGGACTCGGCCGCGATTCCACGGCCAGCCGCCCTCGGTTCATCCAAATCAGAAACCCACTGATGAATGGAATCAGCAGAATGTGCGAATACAACTCCGAGTGCAGCGCGAAATTCGCCAAACGGAGCAATGGCAGCCCAAATCCCACCGCCAGGAGCGCCGTGAAAATGAAAAACCCTTTGAAACGAGGGCGCGAGCAATCAAACCGGCCTTCCGGCGAACGACGCGCCACGGATTCCGTTGCTGAATTTGGATGACTGGCTTCCAATTCCATTATGCAACCCTCCGATAATACCGGAATTTAGATGGCGAAAAAGACAATCCTTGAGGTTTTTTCATGGTGAAATGACAGGAGTTTTTCCGCTCGCTGCTCTCAATCAGCCGGGCAAATGGGATCCAGATCGTAAAAAGAAATCGGCTTCTTGCGCGTGGTGGTAGGGCGCGTCGCTCCGCGCGCGCCGCAAACGGCCACCAATGGCGCGCACGGAATGGCGCGCCCTACCATCAAATGCATTTTGTACCGGGTCTCAGTATGCCCAACTAAGATTCGCTCCCACCTGGCTGCTGGAATAGCCAAACCCTTTCACGCTCGAAGAATTTTGGCTGTACTGATAAAAGAGTCCGAAATTCCCGTGGGTGAGAAATGGAAAACTAAGATCCGCCGTGTAAATAGCGCCTGAATCGCTGCGCGAGTTCGACAAATTGTTGAGGACGAATTTGTAGTCCGTGGTGTGATAACCAAACGCCAGCGACAGTTGCATGAACCCGAGGAGACGTTGCTGCACTCCCACGCCCAATTGCGTCGTCTCCATGACTTCGTTCTGCAACAACGACGGCATCACCGTGCGGCCGGCGGAAAGATTGAAACTGGTTTGCTCAAATATCTGATAAGCCGCCGACGCGGAAAAAATCGGACTCAGCAAGTCCTTCGCGTCCGTGTTGAGAAATTGCTGGTCTTCGAAGCCACCGCTCACCGACAGCTTGAGCTTCGAGCCCGGACGCCATTCCGCCAGGCCCGTGTAGATTTCATTCATCGAATTGAAGCCGCCACTTTGCTCGGTATATCCCACCGTCACGACGCCGCCCACGCTGATTCTCTCGTCAAAACTATAGTTGATCGATTCCGACCCGGAATACGTCGCCGAATCGTTCAGGTTGGTGAAATTAAAGCCCGGAGGAGGGCCGATTGGGATTGGGGAATTCGTCCGACTGCTATTGTTATTGCCAGTGTCCGTCCACAGGAAATTCGCGCTGCCGCTGGTCACAAAGGACAATTTGTCCGACGCCTGGTAACTCGCGTTCGCGCCCGCGAAATAACTCGTCTCGCTCGTCTGACGCGCCGTTTGGATTTCGGGTTCATCCGTAATGGTGAGCGCGTGACTGGTGCCAAACGTCCAACTGCCCAGCCGCGCCGAGGCCGACAGGTTTAAATAGTGGTCCAACGTGTCGTGAAATTGCCGATCGGAAAAAATCCGATAACTGGGCGCGTAAACGAGGGTAACATGCGGCCCCGCGATGACCGTGAGTTCCGGAGTAATGGTATGAGTAAAGGTGTCGCTCGATTGGCCGGGTTGGTTGTTGATTCCCGTGCTGTACAAAACCTGGTAACTCGCCCGCAGGTGCACATGCGTCGAACCCCACGCCATCAGGCTTTCCGCCGGCGCTGCCACGGAAGCTCCGCCCGCCCCCGTAGTTTCACCATTGGCGGGCGCATTGGCCTCGCCCGCAGTCGGGGCCGCCATCGGTTGCTGTCCATTCGCCGGTGCGGCCGGTTGCCCGGCAGGAACACCGGGCAGCGGCGCGAACGTCCCGCCCGAAGTTCCAGCGTTTCCGAAATTTCCCGCCGATGTTCCGATCGCCGGCACGGTCCCAGAACCCTGGAAACCCGGCGGCGGCGCAAAGACACTTTGTCCGGCCACGCTTCCGGCGATGGAAAAAGGGAAAAGAACTGCCAGCCATCGGTATAACCGATGGGCGGCGAGACCGGGCCGGGGCCGCGGCAACTCCTCCGAATGCATAGAGTGGTATTCGATCAACCTACAATCGGCAATGGTTCCAACCGGGGCTGGCGGCGCTGAATCGGCCGCGCGGCCCGCTGCCAGCGCTCCAGCGAATCTTCCAGCGCCTCTTCCACGGACCGCATGCGGATGCCCGTCGCCAGCAATTTCGAAACATCCAAAATGCCATTGGCCCGCGGTGCCCTCGCGCCCTCACGGTGGAATTCTTCATCGTCCTTCCAAAATTCGAAAATCCGGTCGGGCTTGAGAATGCATTGCATCATCGTCACGATTTGCCGCGTTGTCACCGCGCCGGGATTCGCCACATGATAAATGCCGTACGGAGCGTGGCGTTCGCGCAAATCAAGACAGGCCCGCACGGAATCGTCAAGCTGCGAAAACGAGCCTACATGATCATAGATCTTCGAATACCGCTGCAATTTCGAAAACAGGTTGGGCAGCCGGTCGGTTTCGTTGAAGGGAGTTGCCAGCCGCCAGATGTAATTCTGGCCCATCTTCGCCACCGCTTCCTCCGCCAGCGCCTTGGTGCCGCTGTAAAAATTGCACGGCGGGTTGCGAAAGGAAAAATTCGGCTCATCTTTTTCGGAAAAGCCGCGGAACAGTTGCGGATTCAACTCGAACAAACACCGCATCTCCGGTGTGTTCAGGTTTCGCACGATCCGCGCGCCGCTGCTGTCCACCAGTTTCGCGCCGGAATAAATGTTTCCGGTCGAAATGTGCGCCCACGGCGTGTTCGTCATCAAACAAACGCGGGCCACGGTTTGCGGCAGGAGCGTGTTGCCCCACAATGTTTCTTCGCGCGCCAGTTCGCACGCATCCACGTTCGGCTTGCCCACGCAACCGGCCGCGTTGATCACAAATTCCGGCTTCATTTTCCGGATGTAATCGAACAACTGCTCGAAACAGGTGTAATCCACCGCATTGCGCGTGAGTGGGATAAAACACGCGCCGCGCCGGCGCAGTTCACGGGCAAATGCCTGCCCGATATAACCGGTCGCGCCTAGAAGAAGCGTCAGCATGAAATGCGAAAAGCGTTCAGGATTTGAATGTGCGTCATCACTTCTCAGTCCGGTTCAGAGACTTAAAGCCAACTCACCCCTAAGCACTAGCCATACCCAATTTTGAACCACAAAAATTTTTATTCGCAACCACTTGGAATACAGAGACTTTTATTTTCGCTGTATCCGATTGGTTACATCTTGGTTGTAATTATTTGTGTAACGTTTTCCGTCAAACCCCTGAGGGCGCCGCGTAGTTTTCCTTACGCTTTTTCCCCTACGCCTTCCACACGTGACCGTTCTTCGTCGGGATGCCCGACATCGCATTGCGCGAATCCACGATGCACTTGGACCAATCCGCCAACTGCTGATAATTCACGCTGGCATGTTTCGTCGCGATCAACGCAACGTCGAATCCGCCCAGCGTTTCCTTGTCCCAACCCACCGATTTCAAGCCGGCCCAATGCGGATGCTCGCGCGTCGGACGGATCACCGGCACGTAGGGATCGTAATAAGCCACGCTCGCGCCGCGCGCCTGCAACAAATTCATCAGCACATAACTCGGCGATTCACGGTCGTCGTCCACGTCCGCTTTGTAAGCAAGTCCGACAATCAACACTTTGCTGCCATTGATCGCTTTGCGCTGGCTGTTCAACGCTTCGCCCACGCGATTCACCACGTATTCCGGCATCGCGGTGTTAATCTCGCCGGCCAGCTCAATGAATTTCGTGTTTTGCGAGTACTCACGCGCTTTCCACGTGAGATAGAACGGATCGATCGGAATGCAATGCCCGCCCAAACCGGGCCCCGGATAAAATGCCATGAATCCGAACGGTTTCGTTTTGGCCGCTTCAATCACTTCCCACACGTCAATGCCCATGGCGGTGTAAACGAGCTTCAATTCATTCACCAATGCGATGTTCACGCCGCGAAAAATATTTTCGAACAGCTTGGTCGCTTCCGCCGCGCGGCACGAGGACACCGGCACCAGCGTCTTGATGGCTTTGCCGTAAACAGCCTTCGCCTTTTCCAGGCACGCCGGCGTCAAACCGCCAATGACCTTCGGAATCGAGGCCACCTTGCTGTTGGGGTTGCCCGGGTCTTCGCGTTCGGGCGAAAACGCGAGATGAAAATCCTTCCCGGCTTTCAGCCCGGAACCCGCTTCCAACACGGCGCGCAAATCCTCGTCGGTCGTGCCCGGATATGTGGTCGACTCCAGCACGATGAGAATGCCTTTGTGCAAATGCGGCGCGATGCTTTTGCCGGTGTTGATGATGAACGAAATATCGGGCTCGCGGTTTTTGTTCAGCGGCGTCGGCACGCAAATGATCACCGCCTCCACTTCCTTGATGCGGCTGAAATCTTCCGAGGCGGAAAACTGGCCCGCTTTGACCTGGTCAGCAATGGCGGAGGATTCGATGTGTTTGATGTAGCTGCGTCCCTGGTTGAGCGAGGTGACCTTCGCCGGGTCCACATCCAGACCCAGCACGCTCACGCCCGACCGGGCGAACTGAAGCGACAACGGCAGACCGACGTAACCGAGACCAACAATGGCTATTTTCATAAGGATGGTTTGTCTGTGTTAGGTGAATTAAATGATTCTGATTTAGTTTTCTTTGCGTTCCTTGCGTTCTTTGCGGCTATGTTTTTACTCAAACCGCCTTCGCCGTCGCCGCGCCCCGCGCCTTTTCGGCGTCTTCAATGTACCAATCCAAAGCCTCGGTCAATCCCGCATCCACGTCGTGCGTCGGATTGTAACCCAGCAATTCCCGCGCCTTGCTGATATCCGCATGGGAATGGCGCACATCGCCCGGCTGGAAAGCGCGATAGACCGGCTTCAGTTCCTTCAACTGCGGAAATCGCGGCGTGAGCCGGTCGCGGAGCGATTCAAAAAGCTGATTCAACGTGGTGCGGCGGGCGGCGGCGATATTGTACCTCTGGTTCAGCGCACCGGCATTTTGCGTGGTCGCCGCCAGCAGGTTGGCCTGGACAACATTGGCCACGAAACAAAAATCACGGCTCGTCTCGCCGTCGCCATTGATATAAACCGCCTCGGCGCGCAGCATCGCGGCAATCCATTTCGGAATCACCGCCGCGTAAACCCCATTCGGGTCCTGTCGCGGCCCAAAGACATTGAAATAACGCAGCCCAATGCATTCGAAGCCGTAGCATTTCGCAAACACATCCGCATACAGCTCGTTGATGCGCTTGGAAACCGCATACGGCGAAAGGCACTCGCCAATCGTCTGCTCCACCTTCGGCAACGCTGGATGATCTCCGTAAACCGAGCTGCTCGAGGCATAGACAAAGCGTTTGACCTTGGCGTCCTTTGCCGCCACCAGCATATTGAGGAAGCCGTCCACGTTGTTTTGATGCGTGAAAATCGGGTTTTGAATCGAGCGCGGCACCGAGCCGATGGCCGCCTGGTGCAACACGTAATCCACCCCGGCGCACGCGCGCTTGCACGTTTCGAGGTCCACAATATCGCCGCGCACGAAAGTGAAGTTTTCCCACCGCGCTTCACCGACATTTTTTCGCACGTCATCCAGGTTGCGCTGGTGGCCGGTCGCGAAATTGTCAATGCCGACCACCGCCTGGTTCGCCCGCAGCAGCGCTTCCAGCAGGTTGGACCCGATGAAGCCGGCCACTCCAGTGAGCAGCCAGGTTTTGCGGTCGCGGCTTAACCGCTCAATTAATTGTTCCATGGAATTCACTTTCAACTATCGGTTTCAGTCGGGCGAAAGAAAAATCGGGCGTATATGTAGCCGATGCTTTCGCCAATGGTTTCCTTCACGCCTTCACTGTATTTCCACCAATGCTTTGGATCGTATTCACGATTTTCCACCGAAATAACGCCGACCTTCACTCCTTCGCCAAACGCTTCTTCGAACAGCAACCGGCTGCGCCGCGCATGCGGCCCCACCGTGACCAGATTAAAGCTCTTGACCGGCACATGATTTTCTTCCACCCACCTTCGCAGCGCCAACGCCGATTGAAACGTGCGATTGCGATATTTGATGTGCGCGGGAACCGGCTGGATCAGCTCGGGCTTTACTCCCATCCATTTGAGCCGTTTGAAAGACTCCATGGCAATGCTGTCGCCTTCCTCGACATTCACGCCCGACAACGGATCCGAGCCCACGGTGAAAATCATCTTGTAAGGCTTGCTCTTGAATTCAACGATGCTCTCCTGCAACGCATAATTCGGTATCCATCCCTCGATGACCAGGTAATCGGTGTCCACCCGCTGCGTGATCGCCAAAAATCCGTGAATCCATAAAACAAACGCCCAGCCTAATAGCACGACGGTTATAAAAGCCAGGAATCGCCCGCGCCACGTTAGAGTCCATTTTTCCTTTCGCTTGACGAGCCCGAAAAAAGGGCGGCGCTTCGGTTTGTCCTTCGATAAACCAGATTTTTCACGCGAGGATTGCACCGCGGCGCCTTGGGATTCGCGATGAGGCCGCTTCGACGGCGGCGTGGTGGCAAGGTCCTCGTTCATGGCCGCGAATCTTGTTGCAGCGCCAGTTGCAGGTTCGTCAGCGAGTAAAACAACTGCGCCTGCGGCCAGCGCAGGAAGGGAAACGTGTGCCGGAAGCCCTTCTTGAACACGCGCGTCACAAAATGTCCGTCCGGAAGCTGATAGCGATTGCACAACTCGCCCGCCAGATGTTGCGCCAGCGCAAAGGCGTCCGGAATAAAATCCTTCAGCAACGCCCCGAGTGTAATGGCTTCCGCAAAATTATACATTTCGAGCTTCACAATCTGCGTGCGCGGCTCAATCGCGAATGATTTTGGCAGGCCGTTCGCATCGAACAATTCACGGCGGTAAAATTCCCAGCCTTTTTTGATGGCGGCATCCACCGCCGGATTCTTCAGTCGCTGGTTGATTTTGTACAGATTTTTCAGCACGAACGCCGTGTGGAAATTGTCGATGAACCCTTCGCCCGAACCTTCCGTGGCATACAACCAGGCGCCATCCGCGCGCTGGCTTTGCAAAATGAAATTCAGGTTCCGCTGCGCTTTCGCTTTATATTCCGGCAGCTTGAACCGCGCATCCGCCTCGAACAAGACCCATGCGCGATACGCGCTGGCATTCACCACCTTTGTGGCGTCCATCGGCGAATAACTTGCCGCCGTTGCATCGTCACCCGCCGACGTGTCCTTCAGATCGGTGTAAACGAAAGTCGCAATCGACCGCGAGATGTCCAAATAGCGCTGATCACCGGTCGCGTCATACAGTCCAACATAACCCGCGAAACAATACGGCGTGCAGGTGATGTACGGCGTGTTTTTCTTCCAAAGCCCGCGATTGTTCTGCCAGTCAAACGGGTAACCCCAGCATCGGCCGGTGTAACCTGGCACGCTGTAGGCCAGCATGTCATCGCCGAGCCGAATCGCTGTATCCAGGTATTTCCGATCACCCGTGACGCGATACAAATTCAAAAATGCCGTCGTCAACTGCCCATCCGCCGTGGCAAACCGTTCCTTGCGCACGAACCAACTGCGCATGGAGGGATACACCGCTTCCAGCAAAAGAATCGGCGCGATGAACGGGAGACCGAGGATGGCTTTTTTGTAATAAAGCCGCCGCGAAAAAACGCCATAGTTGGTGCCCCAAACATCATATGGATCAAAACTCTCGAATCCGTTTTTCTCCAACCACGTTTCGAAACGCTGAATGCCCTCCGAGACGACCCGCTTTGTCGCTTCGCCCTGAACCTGCGTCCGCTCATCGCGAACGCGGCTGGCCGCTGGAACTACGCTTTGCATCGAAGCTGTTGCTGCGGATGATTCCATTCGGTGAAACGAATCAGTTGGCCAACGAAAGCGCCGCCGCAGAGTCTTTGCCTGCGCCGCCGTTCAACGTGGGTCGCAACAATTCAGCAATCTCGCCAAATCCAGAAACCTTGATTCCCCCCGCTGCCTTCGCCAGCGCCAGGAATTTTTCAAACGCCATATCGTCCGTATGTTCCTTCGTGTGGCCGATCAGCACCAGCACATCGGGACCGCCGTTTTTCGCCATCGGCGCAGATTTGATCCAATTCACCAGCGTATGCGGCGGCTGATTGTGGAAATCCAATTTGATAGGGATCGGCTGCGCGAGGAATTTCAAAATCTTCACCGGATTTTTTCCAATGCCGAGCTTCTGCACCATGTCGTGCTTCTGCGCCTTCGGAATGTTCTTCGAAAATTTCGCGCGCAATCGCCGCACGGTAAATTGTTGAAACCGCCGTCCCATCCGCGAATAAATCGGCACTTCCCAAATCGGCCCTATCGGATCCGCCTCAATCACATCCCGGCTCACGCGCCACGGCTCCTTGGCCGACGGCGCCTTGCGATAATCCAGTCCGCTGCCGTAATCCTTGTCCTGCACGAGGCCTTTGACCACCGATGAATCAATCACGAATCCATTGCTGGCCAGCGCGGGAAGAAGTTTTCTCCCGGGTTGCGCGGAAAACGCGCCTGCGCGATACGCCGTGACCTTCTGCTGCCGTCCGCCGGCTTCCGCGAGCATTTCCTCAATCACCGCTTTGCGCTCACCGATGAATCGCGTCGTTTCCTCCTGCGTTTCAAACAGCGAATCCACGGTCCGATTCTCCGTGTGGAGAATCCATTTGCCGTTTTTGAAATCAGCGCCGTGCCACTGCGGATGCAAATGCAATTGGATGTCATGGCCCGCCTTCGCGAATGAAATAATCTGCTGGCGAATCAACTCCGCCGGATCGTGCCCCAAAGACTTCACCAGCGCGTCGCGGAATTTCATGAACGCGAGATATTCCTCCACTTCAAAAAAGACCGTCAACGGCGCGCCGTATTTTTCGCACAGCCGCGCCATCCGTTCGGTCGGATCGATGATATGCCGGCGCACATCGCCCTCGCCGTTCCCAAAAATTTCATAATCCACGCTCACGACGATGTGTCGTGGCGCGCAACCGCACGTTCCGTGCGAGCATTGATGTTCCGCTGTCATTTCAGTGGAGCGCGGAATTCATTCCGCGCGATTCGTCTCACTCCGCTTCCTCGCGAAGATATTCCACGATTCTCGCGACCGACTCCTGGATCGTCAGTTGATGCGTGGGCAATTCCAATTCCGGTTTCAGCGGCGCCTCGTAAGGCGCCGAGATGCCGGTGAACTGAGGAATCTCATTCGCGCGCGCCTTGGCATACAACCCTTTGGGATCGCGCGATTCGCAGACATTCAGCGGCGTGTTCACAAAAATTTCCACGAATTGACCCGGCTCCATGCGCTGCCGCACCGCGTCGCGATCGGCGCGATACGGAGAAATAAAGGCCGTGATGCAAATAAAACCAGCATCGGCCATGATCTTGGCCATTTCACCGATGCGCCGGATGTTTTCGCGGCGATCTTCCGGCGAAAAACCGAGGTCGGAACAAAGCCCGTGACGCACCTTGTCGCCATCCAGCACATACGCCTGCATCCCGAGCGTGAACAACTCGCGCTCCAGCTCGTTGGCCACGGTCGATTTGCCCGCGCCGGAAAGACCGGTCAGCCAGACGACGCGCCCAAGATGCCCATTCCGTCGCGCGCGGGCTTCGTGAGTAATATTTCCCTCGGTCCAATAAATATTGTGGCTCTTGTGATGCGCGTCGGACGAGAGCCGCGGATAATTGTCTTCCACCACAATGCCGCCACCGACCACGTCAAACCCGTCGCAAATAACAAACCGGCCCGTCGTAATGATTTCCGAATGCGCATCAAACGCCACCGGGCGCTTGGTCCGGAGATACAGTTCCGCGATTTCGTAGCGGCCCACCTGCGCGTTGTCGCCATCGCGCCGAACGGTTTCCAACGTCGAGGCGTCCAGCACCTTGTCGATGGAATCGATCTCGCAATCCACTTCCTGCGCGAGCAATTTCAATTTGTAGAGTTTGCCCTTTTTGAATGGCGCGCGCCCCATCCAGAAAACCCGGCTCTTGAGCCGGTTCAAATTGTAAGGCAACGCCTCTTCCCGCGCGCCGACCGTGCCGCGCTCCACAAAAATCTGCTCGGTCAATGTGATGCCAATCGATTCGGACGCCGCTGCGTCGCCCGAAACCGGCGCGCTCCAGCGCTCAATCGTTTTGACCGTGCTCACTTTGTTGGCCGGGCAAAATTGAAGCCGATCGCCCACCTTCAACGTGCCCGATTCCACGCGGCCCGCCAGGATGCGCCGCTCGTCGAAGCGATAAACGTCCTGCACCGAAAAACGCAGCGGCAAGTGCGACGGCGGTTCCGCAGTGCGGAACTCATCGAGCACATTCAGCACGGTCGGTCCATTGAACCAGCTCATCTTCGGGCTGGCTGCGGCAATGTTGTCGCCATCGCGTGCCGTCATCGGAACAAAAATGCGCGCCTCGACCCCGATCGATTTCAAGAACGCCCGATATTCGCGTTCAATGGATTCAAAACGTTCCTGCGAATAGCCGACGAGGTCCATTTTATTCACGAGCACCGCGATTTGCGTGATGCCGAGAAAATGCAGGAGATAACCATGGCGCCGGGAATTCTCCTGAATGCCTTCCTGCGCATCGATCAACAGCAACGCCGCTTCCGCGCTGGCCGCGCCGGTGATCATGTTCTTCAAAAATTCCTTGTGCCCCGGGGCATCGATGATGACGTATTGCCGTTTCTTCGTGCGAAACCAAATCTGCGCGGTGTCGATGGTAATGTTCTGGTCGCGCTCGGCCTGCAAGGCGTCCATCAGGTTCGCCCATTCAAAGGGCATGCCGCGGCGCTCGGCGATTTTTTGCAGTTGCTCCAGTTTGCCTTCCGGCAAGGAATCCGTGTCGTGCAGCAGGCGCCCCACGAACGTGGATTTTCCGTGGTCCACGTGGCCGACAATCACGATCTTGAGCTGATGCGCCACGTCATTGGCGACATCGGCCTTCACGGTCGCGACCGCGATTTGAGGCTTCTCACTGCCGTCGAGAATGGGAGTCGTGGCGATCATAAAATATTTAAATGTGGTAGGGCGCGTCGCTCCGCGCGCGCCGTTTTGAACTATGGAAATATGAAATCATTGCAATTGTTAATCTCGGCGCGCGCGGAGCGGCGCGCCCTGCCTTGCGCTTGGTTACATATAACCATCGCGGCGCAATTTCTCGAAAGCGTCTTCGCTTTCCTTGTCCTGGGCGCGGCCGGCGCGCTCCGGCGTTTTGGTTCCGCGCAATTCCGAAATAATTTCCGGAACGTTGCTGGCTCGCGATTTGATGGGAAACGTGCAGGGATAGCACCCAATGGACCGGTAGCGTTCGCCCTTTTCATTCGCAAAATAAAGCGGAATGATCGGGATGTTTTCGCGTTCGATATATTCCCAGATGTTGAGTTCGGTCCAGTGCAGCAGCGGATGAATGCGGATGTGCGTGCCCGGTTCAAAATCCGTCTTGAACTGGTCCCACAATTCCGGCGGCTGATCCTCGACATTCCATTCCATGTTTTTATCGCGCGGACTGAAATAGCGCTCCTTGGCGCGAGTCGGCTCCTCATCGCGCCGGACGCCGACGATGACACCCGTGAAACGATGCTTTTCGAGCACGGTCTTGAGCGCATCCTTCTTCAGCGTGCCACAGCACTCCACGCGCGTGGCTTTGTTATTCGGGAACGTATTACCGCGGCGCAATACCTCTTCATTTTTGCCAACCACCAATTGCAGCTTCCAATCGCTCACCAATTTATCTCGGTATTCAATCATGGAAGGAATTTTGTACGTCGTGTCCACGTGCACGAGCGGGAAGGGGACATGGCCGAAAAACGCCTTGCGCGCGAGCCACAGCAGCACGGTGGAATCCTTGCCGATGCTCCATAGCATGCCGAGATTCTCGAACTTATTATATGCCTCGCGCATAATGTAGATGCTCTGGTTTTCGAGTTTGGAAAGGTGGTCCATATGAATTTGTTTTTAAGGGCCTTTGATCACGGCCGTCATCGCTTCTTATTGCCCGCCACCACAATTGAAGTCAGCGCGAAACGAAAGATGTCGTGATGCGCAAATAATCGTTCAAAGATCCGGCTGATCGGCACCGAATACCGCCCGAGAACGCCCGAGCCAAACACCAGGTTCTCGTAATCCATCAATTCCCACTCCGGCGGAAACGCGCGTTTGACATCAGACCAAGTGTAATTTCGAAAAAAGCTCGTCGGCGCGCCTCCCGATTGTTTTCCGCGCACCAATCGGCGAACCGCGTTCTTCGCAGCTCCCGTTACCGCGCGCAGCGTTCGCGCCACGCCCATGCCTTTGCCAAAAGTAAAGATTACATACCCGCCGGGCCGCAGCATGCGTTGGATATTTTGAAAGGCCTTGCTGTTGGAATCGAGATAACCGACCACCCCGAGCAGCAGGATAACGTCAAACTGCTGGTCAAGAGACGCGCTATCAATATCCAACTGCTCGAACCCGACGCGCGGATTGTTTTCATACTGCTTCTGGCAATGCGCCACCATCGCGGCCGCGTTGTCCACTCCCTTGCCGGTCCACAAAGCGTCTCCCGCGAGGATCTCCTCCAGATTGCGGCCCGCGCCGCAGCCGATCTCCAATATCGCCGCCGGTTTGCCTTGAAAACGCCCCCGAATGAAGTCGTGCGCGAATCGTTTCCGCTTTTTGACTTCCCACTGGATGATGTCCTGGATGTTGTCGGTGTGAACCTCATTCCAAACCAGCGCTTCCTTGTTGAAGCGATCGACGATGTTTTTCTTGGTGTCCAAAGTAGACATGAATTTAGCGCCGTATTCGGTTATTTCGCGCATACGGGTTTTGCCGGTTCCGATCGCCGTTCCGAGCGGGCCGGCTCCGGCGACATCAGCCCACGGCAAAGAGCCTCAAGCCGTTTCGCCACCAGCGGCGCGGCAAAACGATGGCGCGCGTACCGCCAATTGACGGTGCTCATGCGCTGATGCAGCTCAGGCGTTTCGACGAGTCGTTCAATCGCGTCGGCGAGCGCGCCGGGATTAAATTTTTTCTTCGCCGGAGCGTTTTCATCGACCGGCAGGATAAATCCATTTTCGCCGTTGCGGAGAATGTCCTTCAGACCGCCCGCTTCGCTCGAAACCACCGGCAATCCCATCGCGAGCGCTTCCAGCACCGCGTTCGGCATGCCTTCGGTGTAGCTCATGAAGCAAAACACGTTTCCCTGGCGGTAACATTCGACCTTGGCCGGTCCTTTGACGAAGCCGGTAAAGACCACATCGGCCAAGTCCAATTGTCTGGCGTACGCCTTGAGCGCTTCGAGGTCCGGGCCGTCGCCGGCGATGGTCAGCGTATAGGCCGCGTTTCGACCCTTTAAAATCTTGAACGCATCCAACAATTCAAACACGCCCTTCGCCGCTTCCACGCGCGAGAGATACAAAAGATTCGTGCGCGCCTTGCCGGGCTCGGGCGGAACGGGTGAACCCGCGAGACATTGATCTTCCACCACGGTGGTCTCCACATGGATCGGCGTCGTAAAACCCCAACGCACCAAATCCTGCTTGAACCGTTCCGAAAGGACGATATGCGCGTGCGCCATTTTGTATATTCGGCACAGACGGCTTTGGTTGCCGCCCGGGAATTCCGGCTTCCCGCAACAATCATTTTCCCAACCACGCCAGAAACAAAGCACGCGCCGGCCCAGGATTCGCGCGATCAGGAGATTGGCCGCGTCCCGTTTCAGCGAGCGGAACGTCGAAGGGTCCATCGACGGATTAATCACCACCACGCCCGGCCGCCGCCGCACAATGGCCCACGCCAGGCTGAACCAATCGAGCAGCAATCGCGTGGGCGTGAATTGAAGCAGGCTGGAACTGATCGACCGGTGGTCGCCGTAAAATGAGTAAGGCTTGCCGGCATCGCACAGCGTGACCGCCACGCCCATGTGCGGCGTGATGGCATTGTAATAATTGTAAATGCCTCCGCCGGAGCTCGCCCGATCGCGGGCAATCACCACGGCAGGAATAGAACGACTCATGTTAATCTATATTCGTCGGCACAGGGCCGAACTGAAGCGGGAATTCGACCGATGCCCAACCGCGCCATTATATCATCCGACCGGCTGCAACTTCGATTCCGCCTTGGACGCCACGCGCTGGCCGAGCACCCGTTCGTAAATCGCCATCAGCGCCTCGCCTTTCTTTGACCAATCGAAACGATCCTCCGCCGTTTTCCGCGCACCCGCGCCCTTCGCCACGATCAGCTCGCGATTCGCCAGCACTTCCAAAAAAGTTTCCTTGATGCGGTCCACCAGGTATTCCGGATCGCGCGGGTCGATCAAAAATCCGGCTTCCGGCAGCACGCTCTCCGCCGGACCGCCGCGCCGCACCGCCAGCACCGGCCGCCCCATCGCCAGCGCTTCGAGCACGACCGTGCCGCCCGCTTCCGCCAGGCTGGGAAAGACGAACAGATCGCTCTGGTTGTAATACTCCAAAACTTCGTGCTTCGGTTTGAACGGCAGAAACGTCACAATTTTTTCCAACCGGTGCGTCTTGACGAAATCCTTGCAGGCCTGTTCGTAACCACTCTCACCACGATCACCAATGATGGTGAACTCAATTTTGCCTTTGGCCTCCGCCGGCAAACGCTCCAGCGCCCGCAACGCATAAATCAAACCCTTGTAAGGCACGATCCGTCCGGCATAAAGCAGCTTGAGCGGTTCGCTGTTGCTGGCCGAGAGCGGCCGCGTCGCCTTGTATTCGTTTGCTTCCACGCCCACCTCGAGCAGCACCTGGCATTTGTGATGATACCGCTCCGGCAGCAGGTCGTACATGTACGAACCCACCAGCAAAATCAGGTCGGCCGCGTTGTAAGTCCGGCGCAGAAACGGATCGAAATCAAACCGCGCGCGATCCAATGCGCGCAATTTGTAAAACCATTCCTCGTGCCCCTCCACTTCGCTGCGAAAACTATCCGGCGCGCGCAACCCGCCGCCGACCGGGCCCAGGATGAATTTCCGCGCCATGCAACCCAGCGCATTGGGATACCGCGGCGCCACCGGCATCACATGATGCACCAGATCATATTCCGCGATGGTGTTCTTAAACTGCCGCGCGTTCCGGTAATTGAAGCGGAAATAATCAAAACTCACTTCGCCGTTGATGCGGCGGATCAATTTGTTGGTGTACTGCCTCTGGCGGCACGTCTGGATTTTCCGCCATTGATCCGAAACGGCTTCATCGTCCGCCGTCACCAGTGTCGTGTCGCAAAACCGCGCGATCTGCTCGAGCCATTTGTAACCAACGTAAGTCTCAGACTTCCCCTTCGCCTTGCAGGTAAAGGAGGAAACCAGGACCTTCACGTCGCGAAATCGCTCCCGCAGGTCCGCTGGAAGAACAGAACTCATTGGCATCTCAGTCGGATTCGCTCCAAAAAATCCCGCGCCGCTATTTCGCCCACTGCGGATTTTCCATGAACGCGTAACAGAGCAGGTGGCAGATGGTCATATGCGCGTCCTCCACCCGTCCGTAATGGGTATCGTTGATCACAATGGCTTGATCGGCGATTTCCGCCATGCGGCCGCGCTTGCCCCCCACCAGCGCCGCGGTTTTCAAGCCGTGGTCCTTCGCCCACTGCAAGGCTTTCACGCAGTTCGGCGAATTGCCGCTCACGCTGATGCCCAGGACCGCGTCACCCGGCTGGCCGTAATTCTGCAATTGGCCCACGAACACGTCCTCGTAGGAATAATCATTGGCCAGCGCCGTCATCCAGCTCACGTTATCGTTCAGCGCCAATACGCGAAAGCGCTTGCCGACTTTGTCCGAAGCGCCCTTGCCGAGATCAGTCGCGAAATGGGAGGCGCTCGCCGCGCTGCCGCCGTTGCCGAAAACGAAAATATTCCGCCCCTCCTGGAGTGCGCTGCGCAAGAGTTGAATCAATTGGCCAATTCCCTCGGCGGGAAGAGCATCAATCGCGGCTTTTTGCGCCTTAAGATAATCAGTAATCCACTGGTTCATAGAATAGGAATGACACTGGAGAAATGCCAACCGATGTCTCGCAACAATTCATTTCAGCAACGGCCGATACGATTTGCTGCGATTGACCAGCCATATGCCCCAGGTAAGGGCAAAGACGCCCAATCCAATGACTGGCTTTTTACCTAAAGTAACGACTGTGAGTTTCCGCCGCTTGGACGGCTCCAGCGTGCTGATGCTCAAGCCGCGCACGCGATACCGCAGAAGCAATTCCGGACACCGATGCTTCGGGACCGTTTGCTTCGTGTCAAACCACCAGTGATGGTCTTCCAGCAACTCATCTCGGAACGGATATTGCCGCATCACGTCCGTGCGGACCAGCCACGAAGACGTCATCGGCAAATACTTCGCCAACGCCACGGCCCGTATGCGCCCCTTTTCATCCGTCAAATAATGATCGGCCCCCACAAACACGGCGTTATTTTTGTCCGCAAAATCGCGCTGGGCGGCCGTCTTGCCCCGGCACCAGACATCGTCCCCATCCAGAAACGCAACCCACTCGGTGGTGGCCAGCTTCACCGCGTCGTTTCGGGCCGTGCCCGGATTCTCAATCGGCAGCCGCAATATGTGAACCCGCGGATCGTTCGCAAAGGGAGCCAGCACTTCGTCCACCCACGCCAGGTTGTCGCTCACGCGAACAATCGTGCGCGCGACCCCCGGATCGGACACAGTGGACTCCACGCACTCCGCGAGGAATGGCCGTTCACCATCGGTTAATGCAATGATGATTGCCGTGACATCGTCTTTAGAGTTCATAAAGTCAGGATTTTTTGGGTGGTTGAAGGCGCAACGGACTTTACCGCTTGCCCACAATGATGATTTCGGGCTCGGGATGTATCTCCACTTTGAATCCTGCTTTTTCCAGCAGCCCGCCTATTTCTTTTTCGTCACTCGTCACTTCCAGGGTGATGGTGTGCACGGACGAAAGCGCCGGCGATGTAATCAGACGGCGAATGAGCGGCACCTCATTGCCCTCGACATCGCATTTGATGTAGGTCGGGCGCGGCTGCAAGGAATCCAACAACGTGGCCACGTCCAGCAACGGCACCGGAACCATGCCGGTATCGCCTTTTGCCTGAACCGTGTTGGCCACGCTGGTCGTCGCAGGAACAAATCCCTGCCCCGCCTGCGCCGCCACTCCCGCGGCCATGATATTCGCGCGGTCGCGAAATCCCCATTCCTTGAAGTGCTTCTCGATCCGGTTCACGGAATCGGGGCAGGGCTCCACGCAATGAACGAATTTCACGCCGCGGTGCAGGGCGTACAATGAAAACATTCCAATGTTCGTCCCAAGATCCAGGACCACGTCGCCCGGCCGGGGATCCGGATAAACATGGCGAATCCAGATATTGGTAAACACCATGGCCGAAACAGGCGCCGGAATGGAAATAACGCCCCTCCGGCGGATTCGGACATCGGCGCTTTTGGCGCTCCCAAATCGGAGGGCCATCAACGGATAAAGGCCATCGAAGAACGGCAGAACAGCCATCACTTCAGGCACTTCACTCATCCAGCGTAGGACTCTTTTCATAATAGACAGGGACGGTCAGCCAAACCGTGGTGAACGGTGGCTTTCAGGTTGATCGTTTAGGGTTATCTGGAAAACGGGCAGGCCGTTACTGGGCGGGAATGATCCGCAGGCCGGTCGGAGGCGAGAGCCTCCCTGGAGGATTGGTGCTGCCAGCGGGTGCAATCATAATTGTATGATTCGTTTGTTGCGCGACGTCGTGGATGGCCACGTCGTAGAGCTGAACATCCGCAAGAATCGGTGCCATGCCCGCCACATAAGCCGCGCCGCGCTTCCCGCCTTGGACATATTGCTGTGAAACAAAACTTCCGTAATTCGCCAGGTCATAGACACCCAGCACGCCCTTGGAGCCCGCGCTATGCTCGAGAAGGGTGACCGAATCAATACCCTCTTGGTCGCGTTTGGCCTTGAGAACTGCCTTCCGCTGGTCCCAAAGCGGACCAGTGTAGTTTGTGAACATATTCCATCCCGCCGCAAGCTGTGTGGAAGTCAGCGTGACCACGTTGCTATTGTCGATGAAAACGTTGTAAGTTCCCGAAGGCAGATTGGTCACTTGCAAAGTCCAGCGAAACCAATTCGCCAGGCTCGGCATCATGGTGAAGGCGCCGCGAGCGTCATTCGTGATCGTGCCATCCGGCACATCCCAGGCGAATGGCATCCGGTCCCATCGCACGGTCGCACGCAGCGAATTCGTTGAAACACTCATGCCGGCCACCACGCAATGGTCCGCAAACGCAAGCGAGTCTCCCCAGTCAAACGTCACATTTCCAATGTTGGTCTCGAAGCCAAGGGAGGCGAGCTGAAAAATGGTCATGACCAGGTGCCCGGCTGGAAACGGATGTCCGCCCGTAAAATAGCCGAACAGCGCGTTGGTCGAGAGCCCGTTGGTAAAAAGGAAGTTGCGCATGTCCACGACGGGCACTCCATAAAGCGAGGCAAGATTGGTGCAGGCCGCATTCCGCCCTATTGCCATGCTGTCACTGTTGAAGTTTCCGTCCGGGATGCACCCCAGAGGGCAGAGCGTGAGCGGCAATGCCACGTCGCCCTCGTTGGTCACCGCGACCCCATTCCAGAAAAGAGGCGGCGCCGCATAAATGTTCGTCATCCATTGAACCACGCCGTTCGAGGCATAACCGCCGTTGTCATTCGCAAGCACGAAATCGTAGCCCGGCACTGCAAAGCTCGAAATGAGCGGCAGCACACGCTCTTCCATCTCCTCGTAATCCTGCTGCAAGCTGGAACCACTTCGTCCCCAGGAATAAATGTGATTCGTGTATTGGGGGTACACACTGTAAAAGTAGGTCGCGAAATAGTCGCCGCCATATTTGTAACTGGGCGGTGAAAATTGCGCCGCATCATAACTTGTTTCATTGAAGATGGCATTGATTTCGTTGGTCACATTGATGGCTTTGACCCTGACCGCAGCCACCAAAACAAGAAACGGAATCAACTTGGTCATATAAGAGCGAGAATTCATCAATGCACTTCCAATCGTTCTGCTTGCGCTTTGTGCTCAGTGGCTTTAATGCCACAATGGGTTGTTCTTGAATTATTTAAAAAAATGCGGACGCCATTATTGAGTCGAAAGGATCCGCAGGCCGGTCGGAGGCGCCAGCCGCACCGGGGAATTGGTGCTGATAAAGTTCAAGGCGCCCATGTCCGGGGCCGGCAGCAGCCAATGGCGGCCAGGAGCGGTCAAAGGCATCGGCGAAGTGGGATCGTTGTCCGCCGTGGGGCAGTCGTAGCCAGGAATGAATACGCCGGACCGCAGCAGCGGGCTGCCGGCTGCCGGCGCCAAAGCCCTGTCGATCTCGCTTTCCAGCGCGTCGTGCCTTTGCCGGACAGTCCACTCCGCCGGAAACGCGCTGTTCAGCGCCAGGTTTGAATTCACCAACATCGGATTGCCGCGCAACGTCGGCAGCACATAAGCTCCGTCGTTGGCCCAGTTGTATAGTTGGTTTGCGCCAACCACAAAATCCGGGGCGACATCAAAGGCAGCCACATTATTCGTTGCATAAACGATCGAGGTGCTGCCCTGGCCGGAAATCCATATGCCCTGGTCCGCGTTCTTGACCGAGGTATTGTTGAAGACCTTGATAAAGGAATTGGTATGAACGCGCAGTTCAAACCCGCGCAGCATATTGCCGTAGGCGATGTTGCCGCAAAAAGTAAGATCAGGCACATAGCGCAGCAGCTTGTAACCCTGCGCGCCAGTCGGCCCATTAAACAACGATCGATTGTTCTCGATCAGCGATTCGGAATGGTCAAACGCAAATCCGTCATCGCAGTTATTAAAAGAAATGCAGCCGACGAAATAAAGATTCAGCCCCCAATTCACCACGCCATACTGTGGATTGTAGGTGGCATTATCAGCAAAGTACTTCACCGACAGGAAACCGCCCGCATTCCCGCCGCCTTCCGGGTCGCCGGCGATGGGCAGAACTTCATGGCCGTCCTCGGTGTATCCATTCCAATCAGCAATGCAGTCCACCATCGCGCAATCCGTCATGAAGCCGAAAGTGGATTCATCTTCCAGCCCGATCAAAATTCCGGTGAAATGCCGGTTATGACGGGCTTCCACCCAGCGAAGCACCGTGCCATGCAGCGTGTTCGTTGCAATCCTCGTCCGCACGACGGCGATGCCACCCATCCAATTATCGTGCAAGGAGCATTCCTGCACGTAACAAAAGCTGGCCTCGACAGTCATCGCGCCTCCCTCCGAATTGGTCATTTCCAACCCCTTGACCTGGATGTAATCGCTGCCCGTTGGAATGAGGAAAAGCATTTGCCGCCATCCTGAATTGGCCGGGCCATCGGCAATGCCGTCCCCATTGGTATCGGCGTCAGAAAATCCCCAGCCCCCCAGCGTCACATGTTCATTGTTATAATTCTCAAAACGAATCGGCGCCGTCGCCGTCCCGGCGTTCGTCACCGTCACCAGCACCTGGCTCGATTGAACAGTCGGCGCATTCGTGTAAAGGCCGCCGCGAATGTAAACCACATCTCCCGGCCGCGTCGCGTTGGCCGCCATTTGGATGTTCGTGTAAGCGTTGCCATCCGAACCGCTGCCATTTCGATTGGCGATGGAGTAATTGTTGTTCAGGCAGTTCGCGGTAAGCTGGTTGTCCACAAAGATGGTCCGGCCCGTCGGTTGAATGAATGTCAGCGTAACCTGGTTCGTTTTGTACGTTTGGCCGTCGCTCACGGCGAGCTGGAAGGTATAGTTGCCCGTGTTCGTCACCGAAATCAGCATCGGTTTGGCCGTGCCTTCGCCGATGATGTCGAGCTGAGGCGTGCCGCTGATTTGCTTCCAATAATAGTTCGTGGCCTTGATGCTTCCCGAACCGTCCAGAATAACCGGCACATTCAAAGCATTGGTCAGGGAAGAGACTTGAATGTTCGCGGTCAGGACAGCAGCGCCCTTGGCGGTCAAACCAAACCACGAAAGAAAAACCGCGAAAACCGCCATTGTCCACGAAAACTTCGCTTCCGAACAGGGGCCCATGCGACGATACATCTTCACAATCCAGCAAGTGAGCAGCCGGGATGCCAAGCCAACACCGTTCCGCCGGGTGTGTCTCGTTTCAATAAAATTAGACATAACTTCAGTCTAAATGATAACGATATTCGGCACGGACTAGCCAGCGTTTTCCGACTGCTCCGGCGCCGGGCCTTTCACCGGCACCAGCTTCTGCCTGGATGCGGAGAACTTATCGTAATGAAAATATTCGTGGCCGTTGGCCAGGTCGAAGCCGAATCCAGCCAGTTCGTTCTTGAATTTGCGTTTCGTGATGGGCGGCACCTTCAATAAGGGCAACTCGTCGAACGGGTTGATATCGGCGCCAGCCGCTTTGGCCCGGTCGAACTCGGCCTGGGACCGATAGGTGAGCACCTGCGCGGGGTTCCCGGATACGATCGCCAGCGGCGGCACATCCTGCATCACCACGCTGCCCATGCCAACGATCGCTCCCGTGCCAATCCGCACTCCGGGAGCAATGCACACCCGCGCGCCCACCCAAACATAGTCCTCGATATAAACCGGTTTCACCAATCGCAGGAAATCATAGGGCAGGGCCTCGCCGCCCGTATATTGATGGTCGGTCGTCAGGATCATGGTCTCCATCGCAATCTGGCAAGCCCGACCGATATGGCAGCCGCCCACCGCATTGATATAACACCGCTGCGAGAGCCCCACGTTGTCGCCGAGATACAACCGCTCCGGGGCCGCAATCGCCACGCCCGCCTCAATGCGCACATTTTTCCCAAGATGCAAAAATCGCTCCGGCGCATAATTATTTTCGCGCCCCGCGCGATAATAACGGTAGCCGCCGACGCAGATTTGATACGGCGCAAAACCCGCCAGCCATTTTTCCAACCACCATTTCAATGTGTGTTTCACGATTCTGTAAATTATCCAAGGCCTGCAACAAAATGAGGTGTCTTGCTCGCGATGGTAGGGCGCATCGCTCCGTGCGCGCCGTTGATGGGCCAGTTGCGGCGCGCACGGAGTGGCGCGCCCTACCAGCAATGGCATTTTGTTACCTGCCTCAAATTATTTCAGCGGACCCGCCACAGTCTGTGCCAGCGCGTCACGCATTTTTTCGATGCACACGCGATAACCCTTCCCATTCAAGTGCATGCCATCGCTGTCCGCAAATTCAGTCCGCAGACCGCCCCGGTCATCACTGAGCGCCGGCCCGACATCCACGAAGTGGCGCCCGGGTTCCGCGGCGCACAATTCTTTGAGTGCCCGGTTCAGGCCGGTGATGCCGCGATTGATCTCCGCATGTTCCGCATCGCCAATGCACGGCGTTAATGAATAGAAAAACACGGGCACATTTTTCGGCACCTGCGCAAACATTTTCCGGTAGTTGGCCACCACTTCGTCCTCCGTGCGTCCGCGCCGCAGATCGTTGTCTCCCACCGCAAACACCACCGCTCCCGCATGGGCCAGCGAACCATAAGCGGGCAGACGGGCCAGGACGCCTTCCGTCGTGTCGCCGCCGATGCCGTAGTTGATTCCATGATCGGCGATTTCCGTGACGCACAATCCCTCAATGAAACTGTCGCCGATGAACAGCACCGCGCCATCCGGAACACACGCGTCCACGCGCCGATGAAAGGCCAGCATCTGGCCGTACATCCAGCGCTGGTTTGTGTCAGGCAATCCGAAACCCTTCGCGAGCCGCCGGAGCAGGCCTGGCCTCGCAAACGCCAAAGCAAATCCAAGCGCGATTCCCAGGCACAGGAAGGCTGAGCAAACGAGAATTCCTTTCCAGCCATTCATACAACGTCGACCGAATCTCGAAGGACGTGTAACCAATGCATTTGCTGGTAGGGCGCGTCATTCAGGCAAGAAGCCTCATGTTGTTACACGCTCTAAATCTCACCCTTGCGCCGCTTCAGCACGAACGTTGATAATTCCCGCACCGTATTCAGCCGTTGCGTCGCTAAGTCCGCGGGCGTCAGTTGAATGGCAAACTTCGACTCCACGAATGTTTTCAAACTGCCCGCTCCCATCGGATCGATGTATCCCGCATCATAAAGATGCACGTCATCCGTGAAATCCCGGTCGTCCGCGGCAATGGAATAGTTCTGCCGAATGAAATTCCTCAGGTCAGATTGGACGGCTTCCAGGTTCAAGCCGTTCCCGTTCGCCGAGTGGCCGTTCACTTCGGCAAGCCCGGGCTGGCTGTGCTCGGCGGCGTAACGGCAAAATGGCCCCACAATCGTGAGTTGTTCCGCATCCATTTGCTCCATGTCCAGCTTCACGTCGAATGCCTTTTCGACGTCACTGATCAAATTCAGCACGCCCACCGAATCCACAATCCCCTGCTCAAACAAATCGAAATCATCCGTCACCTTGTCCGGACCAAATCCCTGGTCGCGCAACACCGGCTCAAATTTCTTCAGCAGAAATTCTTTAATCGTTTCAGCAGTCAACTCACTCATAATTTATTCTTCAACATTTCCGTCAGCGCCTTGCGATCGTATTTCCCATTCGCGTTCAATGGAAGCGAACGCAGGGCATGAAAGTGACGCGGAATCATGTAAGCCGGCAGCTTCGTTTTTAAATTCTCGGACAGCGCCGCGGTGTCCAGCGTCTCGGTTTCCACAAAAGCCACGACTCCATCAGCGCCTCCCGCATTGAGCGGCCACCCCAACGCAACCACCCCGTCCATTCCTGAAAAACGCCGGATCGCCGCTTCGATCTCACCCAATTCAACGCGATGCCCCATGATCTTGACCTGATTATCAATACGGCCCAGGTAAACCAGCGGTTCGCCGTTTTTCGGGCGGCGCACGCGATCTCCCGTGCGGTAAAAAATCGCCTCTTTGCCCGGCGGCGTCACGAATGCCGCCTTCGTCTTGGCTTCGTCATGCCAGTAACCGCAACTGAGTTGCGGGCCGGTCATCAACAACTCGCCATCCTGGCCCGGTGGCACTTCCTTCAATTCTTCATTCACCACCAGCATTTGCATCCCGTCAAAAGGCTGGCCGATGGGAACCGTCTCATTCACACATTCCGCCGGCGACGTGGCCTCATTCCAGCGATACGCGGTGCACGCGATCGTCAGCTCGGTGGGGCCGTAAATATTCTCGATCACGGAATTCGGAGCGGCTTTGGCCCAATCGCGCGCCGTCTCCATCGGCAGCGCCTCCCCGCAAAACAGCGTCAGGCGCAGGTTGGGATACATATCCGGCTTCAGCATGCCCAGCCGCCGCATAAAAACTCCGGTCGAAGGCACCGAAAACCAAATCGTCAGCTTCGAGTCCCGGATGAAAGCCCCCGGCTTGATCAATTGCTTTTGGCTGGGGCAACACAGGCACGCGCCCGCTTCCCACGTCACAAACATGTCATGCGCGGACAAATCAAAGGTAAAATCGAACGTCTGCGAATGCCGGTCCGCCTCGGCGATCCCATACCGCTTTATCGTCCATTTCACATAGTGCTGAACGTTCGCTTGCGAAACCAACACGCCTTTGGGAATCCCCGTGCTTCCGGAAGTAAAGAGCAGATAGGCAAACTTGCTCGCTGCAAAATCGTTCCGGCCCCACGCATTCGCCGGCTCAAGGTCCGCCTTGCCGAGGAATCGATGCCGCGGCCAGCGGCGGGCAAGTTCACTCGCATCGGCGCGCTCGGGCAGCAGAATGACATACGATTCCGTTGCTCCCTCGAGCAATACTTCGAGCTGACGCTCTGACTGCGCATCGACAATCATCGCCCGGCATTTCGAACGAGTCAGCATGCCCTTCGAGCGCTCCACCGGGAACGTCCGATTCAATGGAACATAGCCATGGCCCCGAAAAAGCGCCGCCAGTACTCCCGCAAACGCCGTGACGGAACGGTACGCAAAAACAGCCGTCAAAGGAGTCTCGCCGCCCGCGTCTTGCTTTTTCAGAGTCGCCGCCAGCGAGGCCGCTTGCTCATACAATTGCGCATAGGTGTAACTGCTGCCGGCAACTTCCAGCGCCGGCCTCCCAGGAAACGCCGCCGCACTCTCACAAAATCCCTGCCATAAGGCTCTTTGTGCGCTCTCAGTCGTTGACCTGGCCTTGATTGCTTCCAATTCCATAAATTTCAATCGCGTGCGATGCCAGCGAAATTAATTATCCGATGACGCCACGAGCGGCGGAAACGTCCGCGCGCTTGAACAGCTTGCCGGAATAACGCTGCAAGCCCGCTTTCACCCGATGCGGCAACACATGCCGCCAATACAGAGCCGCCAGCACCACGCAGCCGATCGCGCAAATCGCGATGGCCGCCACTGGATAGCTTCGAAAAAGCAACCGGCCAATGACGAGGCATACCGCGAAGGGCAATATGTGCAGCAGCGGGATGATCGCCACCTGCCGGTAAAAGCTTCCCAAGCCTTGCCCAAGCCGCCGGCACAACAGCATCGGCAGATACATGATATTCACGATCAGCAGCGGCACCGTCACCGCCACCGCCGCGGCCGTCAAGCCGCCGTGGAAATACTTAAGCGCGATGAACACCGCCGCCGCCGAAAGCGCCGAACCAACGAATTGCCCAAGCCCCGCCCGGCCATGCGCATTCAAGCCCTCCAGCATGAACAAAATCGGCGTCTGGATGCCGTTGCCCAAAAACCCGACGGCGAACACCGCCGGCAAGATCCAGTTCGCATACGCCGGCCCCATCCAGAGGCGCAGCACTTCTCCGCCGAACACCACCATCACCAACACCATCGGCAGCACCAGATAAATGGAATAGCGCGTGGATTTGACCAAAAGACTTTCGATTTCCTTGAGGTTGCCGCAGCTTTCCAGCGAACTCGTCGTGGGCGTCAGCACCATCGCCATTTTTCGTTCGAGGTTGTCTATTTGCCGCAACAAGGAACGCGGACGCGTGAAAATCGCGAGCGCTGACAAGCCAATGCTGCCGGTGACCAACACCACCGTCGTCTGGTTCAGCAGCAATTCTGAAATTGTGGGCAGCAGGGTCTTGCCGCTGTAAATATACAACTCCTTGATCGTGCCTTTGTGCACGCCGGACCATTTGAGCTTCAGACCCGGGCACGCGTGATACGCCAGCACCGCCGTCGTCAATTGCCCGATCACCTGGCCGATGGCAGTGATGGCTGCCAGCATCACCAGGCCATACCCCAGCCACAGCGCCACCAGCATCGCCACCAGCGTGAGCGACTGCGAGACAACAGTACGCACCGTCTGAAGTTCCCAGCGGTGACAACCCGTCAGCACCCCATTGAACGCACCCATGGCCGTTTGCGCGCTGAGCATGCACCCCAGGCAGAACACCGACTTCTGCGTCACCGACAGGTATTCCGGTGAGTGCATTCCATGCCAGTAAGGCAGCAACAGGACGGCCACGATGGTTCCCATGAAAATCGCCAGCGCGGCAAGGCTCAAGGCGAAGGTCGCCGAGCTGAGCACGCGATTGATCCCCTCAACATCATGTTTTCCCCAATGCCGCGCCACATATCGGTTGACCGACGCCGTCACTCCCATGTCCACGAACTTGAAATAAGCGATCAAAGCCCACGAAAAATCCCACACACCCAGCACTTCCTGGCCGAGCTTGTGATCGATCATGCGCGGCATGATGAAGCCCGACAGGAAGAATATCATCTGCCCGCCCCAGGTGAACAGGACGTTCGACACCAGCCGCGAGCGGCCCGTGCGATCCTCCGTGACCGCGGCCTTCTGGACCGGTTCCTTGGTTGTTGCAGTCGCTTCCATTACTCGTATCCGTATTTCCGGTTCATCGCGCCCGCCACTTCCTCAAACATCGCCAAGTCTTCCTTCGTCAACGCCGTGCGCCAGCGCTCGTCCAACCGAATGTCCGAACCGGACTTCAATCGCATTTCGTTGCCCAGGACGTGCTGGGTTTTGGCGCGAAAATCGAGGACCACGCGGCCCGGGTCCAGCCCGAGAAAATCGCAAAGCTCGCACAACGTTTCCCGGGGCTGCCGGCAAAGCTGCTCGTATTGCAAATGCTTCTGTTGCGAAGCCGGCAAATCCGCCAGCACGCGCTCGGCGCCTTCATTATTTCGGCGCCAGCCCAGCGCCGCCGCCGCAACCGTTTCCTGCCGCGTGGCGCGCTTGAGGCCGTGGCCCAGCATGCTGTTGGTCACCGCCCGACCGTCCCGCACGAGCCGGATGACTTTGATTTTCAGCTCCGGGCTGCGCAGGAGAAATTTCAAATGCACCGCAATTTTCGACGAGTCAATCACCAGCTTCACCCCCGTCAATTCCTGCAAAACACGAACCAGGGCGACGTTGCGGGCATGCACCTGCTGCAAATGCGGACGCCAGTCGGACGACAATGAAAGTGCCACGGTACGCGCCGCTTCCAGCAACGGCCCCCGCGGCAACGGATCCAGCAAACGAGCCACATATTTGCTTCTCGAATCGTGAATGCTGATGCGCGCCTCGGTGATGTCGAAATCCGCAATCCCTTTGCGAGCCATCCCCGCATTCACCTTCAGCCAAAAGGGACACTTCTTAATCGGTTCACCGCACGAGCACATGTAGGCATTCACATCCCCAATCTGGGGTGCGCGCATTTCGCCGACCGTGGCGGCCTCCGGATGCGAGCCGAGCAGCATCGCGAGCAGCGTGGAACCGGAAAAATTGGCCGAGAGAATATAAGCCAGGTTCACCGCGCCCGCTGGTTTGGAATGCTCAGGCGGCGCAATGAGCCCGGTTGAAGATTCGATTTGCATAACTCAATTTTTCAAAACGGCGCCATCGCCCCCGCGTTTGCTTTGCAAACAGCGCGCGTAAATCTTTTCCAGCTTGTTCGCCGCGGTCCGCAACGAAAACTGCTCGCAGGCATGGGTCCGCGCGACGGCGCTCATTTCGCGCTGCATCGCGGGATCGCGCAGGAAACGTATCGCATGCATGGCAGCGGCAGCGTGATCTTCGGGCGGCACGACGAATCCCGTTTTTCCATTCACAATAATCAGCGAATTGTCCGCCACGTCCGTCGCAATCACCGGCACGCCGCACGCCATCGATTCCAGCACGACATTCGGCGTGCCCTCACGACGGGAAAGCAGCGCCGTCGCGTTGCACGCGTTGTAAACGCTTTTCATGTCCTGCTGATTGCCCAAAAAGCGGCAGCAATCCGCCACCTTCAAGGTTTTGGCCAATTCCTGCACCTCCGCCTGAAAGCGGCTGGTTTCCTCGAAATCATCGCGCAGCGGCTCGCCCACCAGCATGAAATGCGCGCCCGGCGCCTCCTGCCGGATGCGCGCGGCCATGCGCAAAAAACAATCCTGCGCCTTTTGCCGTTTGTAACTTCCCACCATGCCAATCAGCGGAGTCTCGGGCGCAATCCCCAGCCGCTCCCGAAACGCGATTCCGCTGGCGCGGTCCGGACGAAACCGCTCCACATCCACGCCGTTGTGCACCACTTCAATTTGCGAATCCGCCAGCCCGAGCGTGCGGATATTGAATCGTTTGCCCGACATCGAATTCGCCACCATCACGTCGACCAGGCCTCCCGTTGATTTCAGCGCGATCGTGTGCAACCGCGGGCGCACGTAATCCGTATTGCGTTCCGAAGCAATGACCACCGGCACGCCCGCCAGCGGCGCCGCCAGCCGCGCGATAATTTCCGCATCGAACAAAAACGCGTGAACCACCTCGACACGATGCCGGCGGAGCAGGCGCGCGACGCGGAACACCGTCGTGAAATCAAATCGCCCGCGCTTCTCGACGATGTTCAACACCTCCTGGTTGCCGGGCAGAAACCGCGCCAGCGGCACCTTGGGCGACAGCGAGCAGATGATCGGCTTGACCATCCTGGGATCAAAGGAGCGCACCATCTCCACCACCTGCCGCTCCGCGCCGCCAAATTCCAGGCTGCTGATGAGCAGGCAAACGGAAATCGGCTTGGAGCTGTCAACGGCCGGAAGCGTGCAGCTCGCGACAGGCAATGTTTCAGAAGGATTCATTTTGCGTGAAACGTAAAACGTGAAACGTGATTATTGGTGAGGCGTTTTGACGTATTCACGTTTCACGCATCACGTTTCACTCCTATCTGCCAATACTCTTATAAATGAACCCAAGCCGCTCCATTTCCGTCGGGTCGAACAAATTGCGTCCGTCGAACAGGATCGGGTGCGACAACGCCTTGCGCGCTTTCTCCAAATCCAGCTTCTTGAACTCCTCCCACTCCGTCGCGACCACCAATGCGTCGCAACCTTCCGCCACCTCGTTCATATCCGTCACGTAAGTCACGTCTTTTAACAACGCTTTGGCCTTGTCCATGGCTTTCGGGTCATGCACCCGCAGCGTGGCGCCTTCCTTTTGCAAGCGCTGACACAATTCAATGGCCGGCGACGTCCGCACGTCGTCCGTATTCTGTTTGAACGCCAGCCCCAGCACGCCAATGGTTTTCCCTTTCAACACCCACAACGTGTCGAGAATCTTCTTCACAAACCGGTCCATCTGCCCGGCATTGATTTTCTGCACTTCCTTCAACAGCCCGAAATCATAGCGCAGTTCCTCCGCGATTTTAATGAAGGCGCTGAGGTCTTTCGGAAAACAACTTCCGCCAAAGCCCAGCGAGGCGTTCAGGAAGCGTTTTCCAATGCGATCATCCATGCCCATGCCATTGGCCACTTGCTGCACATTCGCGCCGGTGGCTTCGCAAATCACCGAGACGGCGTTGATATACGAGATCTTCAGAGCCAGGAACGAATTCGAGGCGTGCTTGATCAATTCGGCGGAGTTGATGTCCGTGACGATGATCGGCGCGTTGAACGGCGCGTAAACCTCCTTCATGGCCGGCACCGGGCGTTGCGAGCGCGTGCCGACGACGATCCGGTCCGGTTTCATCAAATCTTCCACCGCGAAACCTTCGCGCAGGAATTCCGGGTTGCTCACCACGTCGAACTCCACCTTGGCTTTGCAATAGCGCTTGATCGTTTCCGAGACCTTGTCGCCCGTCTGCACCGGCACCGTGCTTTTATCGACAATGATCTTATATGCCGTCATCGCTCCGGCGATGTCCCGCGCCACTCGTTCAATAAAGCTCAAATCCACCGAACCATCCGGTTGCGGCGGGGTCGGCACGGCGATGAAGATGATGTCGGAATTGGCCACGCCCTCGGCGGTGCTGTTCGTGAAACTCAATCTCCCGGCCGCCACATTCTTCCTGACCATTGCTTCCAAACCGGGTTCGTAGATGGGGATGCCCCCGCTCTGAAGCATTTTGACTTTGGCGTCGTCATTGTCGACGCAGATGACCCGGTGTCCGACTTCCGCAAAACATGTTCCCGTTACCAAACCGACATAGCCTGTTCCGATGATTGTTAATTTCATTTATTATCAAGGATTCCGTTCTGAAAAATTGGTTCTATACCTGCGCGCTCTTTCGGCCGGCCATCAGATCTTCAAACGCGCGAAGAAACCGCCGCGCCACCGCTTCGACCGTCTGATTTTCCAAATAATATTTGCGAGCAGCGTTGGACATCTGCTCATAGGACTCGCTTCTCGGCAATGATTGAATTTCCGCAATGAGTTCGTCCATCGAATTCACCGCCCGCCCCAATCCGTGGCGCTTGATGACATCGTCCGGATCGAACGTCGTGACAATCGGCATCCCGCAACTCCACACTTCAAGAAACGTGGTCGGAAAACCTTCCGTAGTCGACGTGCAGCACAGCAGCGAACAACTGTGAAACAGCTTGTTCAATTCCGCGCGGCCCAGCGAGCCATGCATGCGCACGTTGGGAATCGTTTTCGCGTCGGCCAAAACCTTGGCCGCATATTCGGAGGAACTGTTGGCCGAGCCGGCCATATGAAACGTGATGCCCGGGCAACGTTTCGCCATTTCAAGCACCCAGTCCGGCCGTTTCTCCGGCACGATCCGACCCACCCATAATATCTGGTCCGCGCACGCAGATCCGCCGCACGAACCTTCCGTCGCCTTCGCCGCCATTTGAATGATCAGCGACGGAAATCCCATCGAGGTTTTCAGGTTTTTTTCCTGCGTGCGAGTCTGGCTGACAATCAGGTCCGCCCGCTTGATGCCCCAGCGATAAATCAATGTTTCAGCCGCGAATCGGCCGGCCCAAATGAGCCCGTAGCAATCCACATCGTGCGCCAGGCAGAATACAAAAGGTTTCGCCGGCGAAAGCCTCCGACAAAGCCCCGCCACCATCCCCGTCTCATCGCCGGCGCCCATTTGCAAATAAATATCGGCGTCGGCCATCTTCATCGCCCGCCAAAGCTTGGCCAGCCGGAAAAACCAGCGAATTCGCCGAATCCCACCGGTCGGACTATAGCCTTTGATGACCGTGACACCCTCAAACACCTGCCGTTCGGGCTGTCCGTGATCATAGGTGATGAGCGAAACGTCGCAGCCTTCGCGTTGAAGCCCCTTGGCGAGCAGCGCCAATTGCGTTTCAATCCCGCCGAGATACCGCAGCGTGGGACTGCCGGAAATATGGTCGTAACATTTCAGCCCGATGATGCAGATCTTCAAAGGCCGTCCGGCCGCCGCCAGCCTCCGCTCATTGGAGGCGCCGCGCTCAGTTCCGGCCAATGAGGCGCGCGGAACTGGAATCGACGATGCGCGGTCTAACAGATCTTTCGACATACTTTGCTTTTCGACTTCGAATCGTGACTCAGGCCATCGCCGCGGGTTCAGGGTCAACCCGGGTTGAATCTTCGGCGTCAAAACTCTCCTCCCCGCTTTCTTCGTCGCCCCACTCATACTGCCGGCGCGAGCGATCCACCGAAACCCGCAACGCCACCCCGAGCGCCGCCCACATGCCCACCACGCCTTCGCGCGGATAAAAGGTTTGCGCTCCAAACGCCGCGAGAAACAGCGCGAGCACCAGGGAAAACGCCACACCGCCCACCGCGTGGTATAAGACGTCGCTGCGGTCCAAAAACAAACTGGCGCTTCGCTTCATCAGGATGAAGTAAATCGGCATGACGCAAAGAAAACCAATGATGCCATCATCGATCAATATCTCGAGGTAGGCTTCGTGCGGATGAGGAAATTCGTCGTGCAACACCCGCCAAATATACTCGGTCAAGCCGGTCCTTTGCATCGCGAACCGCCCATAGCCAATCCATGGCGACTCCTCGATCTTGTCAATGACCAGCGGCCAGATCGTGTTTCGGCCGGAGGTGATTTTGAACTCGTCCGTTTGGACCACGATGCCGTCGCTTTGCTTGCCGCCGAAGCCGGCGAGCATTCGCTCCGCCACCGCCGGCATGAGCATCACGACTATCGCTGCCGTTATCGGTACCAGCGGGAGCATTCGCCTCCAGCGAAGCGTGCACATGACCAATCCAATCACCCCCCACGTTGCGTACCCCGTCCGGCCGCCCGTCAATGCCTGCGCGAACATGATCGCAAAAGCGCCGCCACGAACGGCCCACCGCACCCATTTTCTTTCCATCAGAAACGAAAACGCAATGGCCGCCCAGCTTGCCCCGGAGAGCATCATGGACATATCCACCCGGTCGAACCCGATGCAATGCTGCAGGGTTTTTGCGGCATGGCTGCTTAAGTCCGACCCCGAGGAAAAGTCCGGGTGCAGTCCCATGTAGCGGATCACCTGCACCGCCAGCAGGAAATAAAGCAAAAGGATCGAAGTCAGCGCGCCCTTGATCCGCCGGGGATTATTGCATCCTTCATAAAACAAGTAGGCCGGGATCAGGAACCGTATCGAGTTCAGGAAAAAATCCATCACGATGTCCCGTCGGGTGTACGTGACGTAGTCCGTGGGGTCGATAAACATCCGCAAAAAGGCCACCGTCACCACCATGAAATACAGGCAAAACGCGATTTTGACGTGCCGCGGTATTTCCGACATTGGCTGCTCCAAACGCCGCTGGCGCCACCAGCCCCAAATCACGTTTACAATCAGAATATTCCAAAGATTGCCACCAGGGATGCCCGCCACATCCCGGGGCATGTCCGGATGCTTCATGAATGCCATCAGGACCACCGAAGCGCAGAGCGACACAAACCAGTTGCGGTGCGCGTACCAGGAAAATCCCAGCACCAGCACCAGACAACCTATGACTCGAATTGAAAACATGATTTCAAGCCCCGGCAAGCGGCATGACTCTGCCGGCGGAGGCCCATTCTACGAACCCAACTTCTAAACCGCTGTTGTTTCGCTTGGCCGCGCAACCACTTCCACCGGCGCGCTCGGACCCGGGTTGAGACCGGACCCTCGCTGTTGCGCGGAAGCACCGCGAAGATTCTCCAGAGACAAGTCGCCCGTCGCCAGGACGTCCTCTTCAATATACATCCGGTACCATGCCTCGAGCGCAATGACGCTCCAAAGCTGCAACGAATAATCCTTCACTCCCGAGACGTGGTCGCCGATCATCCGCTGCACGGCATCCGGATTCAACAGGCCGGACCGGCGCACTTGCTCTTTCGAAAGAAACCTGGTCAGAAAATCTTTTAATTCATCCTTGAACCATTGGCCGATGGGCGAATCAAACCCGACTTTTTTCCGGTGAATGATTTGCTGCGGCAACCATCGTCCGCTCACCGATTTCAAAATGTGTTTGCTCTCCGAACCTTTCAACCGGTAATGCGCCGGCAGCCTCGTGGCAAATTCCACCAGCCGATAATCGCACAACGGTGAGCGCACTTCCAAACCGTGCGCCATGCTCATGCGGTCCATGTAACACAACTGATATTCCGGCAAATAGCCTCCCACCGACAAGTCCGTGGCATGCGCATAAAGGTCCCGCTGATCGTCGGCCGTCAGGAACTCGCGCATGAATTGATCACCCGCCGCATCTTCCGAGTCCCCGCGAACCGCCGCGCTGACCAAATCCTGGCGCAAACCCCGGTTCAGCAGCGACACCCAATTCAAATACGTTTCTGAAGGCGAATCGGACGCTCCCTGCACGAAACGTTTCACGCGCTTGCCCAATCGGCTGCCGCGCGTCGATTCCGGAAAACGGGAAATCGTTCGCTCGATCAAATGTTTTCGCACCGCGGAAGGCACCAGGTTGTAGTAGCCCAGCCAGCGCACCGCCTTGTCGCGCGGATAACCGTGGAACAACTCATCGCCGCCCGTCCCACCCAGCGAAACCGTCACGTGCTTGCGGGTGAATTCGCACAGCAAATACACGAGCACCGAAGTCGGTTCACCATGCGGCTCGTCGTAATGCCAGAGAATTTTCGGCAGCAATTCCATGCTCGATTTCGCGTCGAGAATCAGTTCGTGGTGATTCGAGCCGACCGTTTGCGAAACGAACTTCGCATATTCCAGTTCGTTGAAACCCGCCGCCGCGCCGCGATAACCCACGCAAAACGTCTGCACCTTCGTGTTCACTTCGCGCATCAACGCCGTGATCAGCGAAGAATCCAGGCCGCCGCTCAAGAACGCGCCCACTTCCACATCGCTCTTCAGGCACAACGTCGCGCTTTCGCGCAACAAGCGCACCAACTCGTCCGACGCCTCCTCGAACGAGGCGCCACTCGCCGATTTGTCGCGGCTCCAATATTGGCTCACGGTCACCTTGCCATTCTCATGCACGAGCAGGTAACCCGGCGGAAGCTTCCGCACTTCGGCGAAGAATGTCCGCGGCGCCGGCACATATCCCGCCGCCAGAAATTCACAGACCGCGCGCGCGTCCACGCTTCTCGTCGGCAAACAAGGAAGCACCGCCTTGATTTCCGACCCAAACGCCAGCTTGTTGCCAATGGCCGCGTAGTACAGCGGTTTCTCCCCGATCCGATCCCGAGCCATCACCAGTTTCTTCTTCTTCGAATCCCACAGCGCAAAGGCGAACATTCCCCGCATGTGCTGAACACAATCGAGACCGTATTCCTCATACGCGTGAAGAATGGTTTCGGTGTCCGAAGCGGTCTTAAATACATGACCTTTGGCCTTCAGGTCCGCCGTCAGCTTCTCGTAATTGTAAATCTCGCCGTTGAACACCAATTGCAGCGTGCCGTCTTCATTGGTCATTGGCTGGCGGCCATTGATCAAATCAATAATGCTGAGCCGGCGATGAGCCAATCCGACGCCCGGAGCGGCGTAGAAGCCTTCCGCATCCGGACCGCGATGCTGCAAAGCTCGGCACATCCGCCGCAGCATCCGCTCGTCATCAAAACCGACGTATCCAGCAATTCCGCACATGAAATTTATTTGTTGAAATCCAGCAAGCTCAGGACGCCTCGTTCGGCGCCAATGCTTTTCACCGTTTCTGAACCGATTCGGCCGGGCGCTGGTGCACTTCTCGTTGATGCAATTCAACCGGCAGGGGCTGCGGTCGGCCCGCAACACGTTGAGCCAGCGCCGTGCCGAAGGCCGAAAGACATTGCGCGTTGGTGGTGGCATACCGCCAGAACATCCGGCGCGGCTCCTGGTAGACGCGGAACAGCCATTCAAACCCAGTCCGCTGCATCCACACCGGCGCCCGTTTCACCAGGTCCGCCATCACGTCAAAACTGCCGCCCACACCCTGAATCACCGTCACGCCCAATTCGCTGGCATAACGGTCCGCAAAATGTTCCTTCATCGGCGAACCCATGCCGAGAAACAGAATATCCGCGCGGCTTTCCCGAATTTGCCGGACCACCTCCGCCGTTTCGTCCTTGAAATACCCATTCCGATATCCGGCAATGCGCGCATTCGGAAAATCCCTGCGAATCTTTTCCACGCACTTTTCCAGCACCGGCTGTTTCGCGCCCAGCAGAAAAACGCTGTAGCGCCGGTCATTCGCCAGCTTCAGCAACTTGCCCATCAGCCCGATGCCATCGATGCGCTCCGGAATGCGCACCCCGAGCACGCGCGCCATCGGCAGCAACGGCTGCCCGTCCGTGAGCGAGTAGCTCGTGCGCCACATGATGCCGCCCATGCCCGGGTCCTGCCGCACCTGCGCGATTTTATTTCCATTGATGAATTGAATGATCTTCGGGCCATCCTGCTTATCGATGGCTTCCGTCAATTCTTTCAGCAACACCTCGGTGGTGAGCAAATCCACGGGGCAACCCATCAGGATGGTGCGGCGCGATGATTGGTTCAGGCCAAAACCGCCTTTCGCGACGGCGACAGTGCCCGGCTTAATCGTTGTAGCTGACATAGCTTTTTACGGGTTGAAAACTCCTGAGCGGAAGGAGGAAATTGAAATTACGAGGCGCCGTGGCCCAAAAGGACCACCGGCAACGTCCGGCAAAGAATTTTGATGTCCAGCCAGATGGACCAATTCTCCACGTATTCCTTGTCCATCTCCATCCAGCGCACGAACGGCACGCTGTTGCGGCCGTTCACCTGCCAGAGGCACGTGATTCCCGGCTTGATCGAAAGCCGGCGGCGATGCAGCCATTCATATTGATCCACTTCACTGGGCAACGGCGGGCGCGGCCCCACCAGGGACATCTCGCCCTTGAGCACGTTGATCAATTGCGGAAGCTCGTCGATGCTCGTTTTGCGGATAAATCGTCCGACCGGCGTCACGCGCGGATCGTTCTTCACCTTGAACACCGGGCCGTCCATTTCATTCAACGCCGCCAGTTCCTGCTTCCGCTTTTCCGCGTCGGCAACCATCGAGCGGAATTTCAGCAATTTAAATTTGCGCCGGTTCATCCCAATGCGTTCCTGCACGAAGAACACGCCGCCGGGACTCCCGAATTTGATCATGGCCGCAATCACCAGCATCAGCGGCGAGAGAATGAGCAGCGCCGTCGCCGAAATCAGCACGTCCATGATCCGTTTCATCAACAATTGCAACAGCAGTTTTTCGCGGAAGAACGTGACCACGCGAAAATCTCCGAACGATTCGATCTGCAGCCGGCTCAGGACTTTCAGGTCGGATTCGTGAGGTATCAAGCGCACGACCACTCCCAGCTCCTTGCACAATTCAAACACGTGATAGATCTGGCTGAAGCAATCCTTGATCGGCAGGCAAATGATCGTCTCATCCACCGATTTCGTTTCCAGGAACTCCTTGATTTTGGCGATGCTGCTGACCACCGGCCAGCTCGCGCCCGGCGCGACCGGCCGGCCAACCGCTTTCTCCTCTTCCGCAATAAATCCCACCACGCGGCAGCCCAGCTCCGGATGAGACTCAATCTGCCGCGCCAAATCCAGCGCATGCGCGTTGGTTCCCACGAACACCACGTGCCGGCTGTTGAAACCAGACTTGCGCACTGCCATTAGAATCCATCTCAGGACAATGCGGCTCGCGATGCCCGCAAGCGTGGTGGTGACCCAGAAAAGCAGGATCACTGTCGCCGGCAGTTTGGAAATATTCAGGCTCGTTCCCACCACGAACAGCAGAAATGCCGCGCACGTCGTCGCCTTGACAAACGCCCAGATCGACGACATCAACGTCGTGAACCGGTTGGCGTCATAATGAATGATGGTGTTGAAGATGATCACCCATCCCATCACGAGCCCGAGCAACCCCATGATTTCCCGCCAGCCATACACCTCGTTGACCAGTTCGCGGATATAATCGAAATCCCCATGTTCATGGATGAATCCAATGCACAACGCCAGCGCGCAGACCAGAACGACCTGGTCGAACAGCCGGAATGCCTGAATCAGAAGTTTATGACGCAGTCGCAGCATAGCCTAATCTCATCTTTGCAATGTCGGCACACTCGAAGTGGTGCGACCGGCCGGCATTGCCGCTTTATTTTCTCCAACGTTTGAAATTGATTGGCCCTCAGTCCCGTAGTTGACCAATGCCTCAATGATCCGCCCGGAAGTCTTTCCATCCCACAGCGGCGGCACTTGCCCCAAGGTCTCGCTTCCGGCCAGCACCGCATCCAGGCGCTCCAACAATTCCCCGACCTTGATGAGCCGATTGCTGCCGACGATCATGGTGATGGGCCGTTCGGTATTCGGACGCAGCGTCAGGCAGGGCGTCCGGAAAAACGTGCTCTCCTCCTGCAAACCACCCGAATCCGTGACGACGCAACGCGAATGCCGCGTCAATGCCAGCGAATCGTGATAACCGACCGGTTCGATGATGTTGATATTGCTTTTTCCGACGTCGATTCCGAACTCCGCCAACCGTGCGCGTGTGCGCGGGTGCATCGGGAACACCACCGGCATCTTCCGCGAAATCTCGGCAAACGCCCGCATGATCGAAACCAATGACTCCTTCGAATCCACGTTCGAAGGCCGATGCAGCGTCACGTAAATAAACCGGCGCTTCTCCACTTTCAGCCGGGAAAGAACCGTGCTCTGGCTGGCTTTCTCCAGGTTCGCCAAAAGCGAATCGATCATGATGTTGCCCACCAATCGAATGCGGCTCAACGGCACGCCTTCGCGCTGCAAATTTTCATTCCCGTCTTCGGACGGCGTCAACAAAAGGTCCGCCAGCGAATCCGTCACGAGCCGGTTGATTTCCTCCGGCATCTCGCGATCAAAACTGCGCAAGCCGGCCTCCACATGAGCGACCTTGATTCGCATCTTGGAAGCCACCAGCGTGCAAGCCATCGTGGAATTCACATCGCCGACCACCAGGACCCAATCCGGCTTTTCGCGCTCACAAATCGGCTCGAAGCGCGTCATGATGTTCGCCGTCTGCACCGCGTGCGAACCGGAACCCACTTCCAAATTCACGTCCGGCGCCGGAATTCCCAGCTCCGCAAAAAACACCGCGGACATTTTTTCGTCGTAATGCTGGCCGGTATGAACCAGGAAGGGAATGATGCGCGCCGTGCCGTTCACTGCCTGCTGATTATGCCGGGCAATGCCATGCAGCAACGGCGCTACCTTCATGAAATTTGGACGAGCCCCCGCAACGAGAATGACTTTGATTGGTTTGGCCATAGAAAAAACGAATGGATGCTACGCCGCGCGTTGCACCGCGGGCGCTGCGTCCGGAATGGTGTTGCGAATGGAATTCCCGGCGTATTCCAAAGATAGAATTTCCTCGAGGTGCGCCATGATGGATTCCAGCGCGCCGCCGGACATTGCCGGCAACGTCAGCGGCCTTGGCCGGCGCACCAACTTGATTTTCTCACTGAAATCACTGGCGGATTGAACAATGGTCAATAATCCCGCTTTTTCCAGAGCGTGATCCACCGCGCCGATTTTGCCGCCCAAAATGCTGTAAGCCGGCACGCCCAGCGCCGCCGCTTCGCGATTCATGGTGCCGCCGCCGCTCACCACCAGGTCCGAATGGAAAATGACGTTCAACCCATCCAGCGGCCCGCGCGGAATCACCACGCGCGCGTTGGAAAACCATTCCGGATTGTGTTTGCGAATCCATTCCGTCTGCTTGCCGTTGCGCGGCATCAGGATGATCCGCGCGCGCGGATCCTTGAGGACAAAATCCATGATCGCGCGAAACAATTCCTCGCCGCGCTCATCGTGATAATGCGCCTCCGTTGCCGGCGGCCGTACCGTCACGATCAAATGCTGCTCCTTCAGCCCCAGCCCTTCAAGCACCGAAGCGTCCGGCCGGAAATTCCGCACATAAACATGTTCCTTCAGCCCCGGATAACGCCGCGCGCGATCCGGCGGACAGCACAAGCCTTCATCGCCGATGCTTTCCGGCACAATCTCCCACCGCGGCTTCATCGATGGCGGATAGGTGGCGTGTTCGTAATCCTCAATCAACACGGCCGGGATGTTCAACAACTTGCAGGCGATGATCTGCGCGCGCGAGCCGTGCGAGATCGCCAGCACGGGTTTTTCTCGCAATGCCAGCGGCGCCAACTGCAACGCGCGGGCAAAAAGCCCCGCCACTTTGCGAAGGCGATTCTTGCCCGAATGACGCCCCACCTGGTGAAAGGAAATCCCGCGTTGCCGCGCCAGGTCGCAAACCTGGAAGGCATCGCGCGCCGTGCACAGCACGTCGTAACCGCGCTCGCGCAATTCCTTGATGATCGGTTCGAAAAACGGCACATGCGGCGTGTTGTCCAAATCGATCCACACCTTCGCCTGCTGCGGGCTGCCTTTCGCGGCCGACACGTACCGTGGGGAACGGACATTTTGAATCTTCGCGCGCACGTAACCAGTCAGTTCACGCGCGGTGGCGTGCCAGTACTGCCCTTCGTATTTCGCCCGGACGTATTCGAGAAATTGCTGGTACATCGCCACCGGGTACTCGCGGAACGAGCCTTTGTTCTCGAAATTGATGTAATCCGGATGCGTGTTGAGCAGCACCATGCCGCCGTGTTGCGCCACCCAATCCAGTTTCCGCAGCCAGATTTCCGGCGTCTTCTCCCGGAACAGCAAAAACATCGTGGAATCCTGCGGCAGCGTGTAGGGCAATTCGACATACCCGCTTTTCGCGGCATTTTCCGCCGGGCCTTTTGCGCCACCCGGCCCCGGAATCCAGAAGGGAAAAATCGTGTTGCGATGGTCCGGCTGCGGTTCGAAGGGGTCCGTGTCGAACGTCGAGGCGTCATATTCGATGTTCAGCTCATGCAGCCAATCCAGGTTGTGCAGCATGAACCCGGAGCGGAAACCCACCGCGCCCCAATCGCGCAGGTATTCATTGATGAGCGCGGCGTTCTGCGAAAATTCGCGGCGCGTATGATATAGTTTTCCGTCATGCCGCAAATCGTGGACGCCCACTTCAAATCCGTTGCGAGTCAATTGCTGCCGGAGCGGCTCCGGAACTTCATAGCTGCCTTTGGGAATGAAATTAAACGACGAACGAAATCCCAGCCGCATCTCGAGCGACATCAACTGCCGCGCGCGGTCCACGCCGCGCTGGCCCTCGACGTCATGGGTCAGCACCAGCGCGAATCGCTTCCCCTCCGGCCAGCCCGCCCAATTCGGCGGCGCCTGCTCGGAACCCGGCGCAATCGGCCAGATATGCTGGACCTGTTTGCGCTTGCGCAGCGCCAGCCAGCGCCGCGCCGAGAGCCTCAGCGCCAGCGGGAGGACCGGCTTGATCCGGTAATAGATTCGGTTTCGGAACATTCGCGCTTCTGGTGGAACGGACGGTCAAACGCCCGCAAAGCCGGCTGGCTCCCGCTCGATTACAGTTCCTTCCGCAACCGCTCCGGAATGTAGGTTTTCCGCTTGTTCAACACGACCCCCACATTCGCCTTCGCCTCGGTGAGCATCGATACCGCGCGCTGGACCACGTCGCGATCCGTTTTTTCCGATTCCACCACCACCATCACCATGTCCATGAACTTCGCCAGTCGCGGCGTGATGCTGATCTGGCTCATCGGCGGCATGTCAAAAATAATGTAATCGTAATCGCTCATCTTCAGCTTCGGCACCAGGTTGGCAAAGCGTTTCGGCAACACGCGCGGCAGACTGTCTTCGCTCGACGATTCCGCCACCACATAAAGATTCTCCTGCACCCGCGCCTCTTCCCGTTTTTCCTTCGCCAGCGCGTCGTCAATGCCGCACGACAAATGGCCTTTATAAAAGTGATGCGCGGCGCCTCGTTCCACGTTCATATCCACCAACAGCACATTCCCTTCGCCCGTTTCGGACAGCGCCGCGGCCAGGCCGGCCGCCGTGGAAGTGACACCGGCGCGTTCCCCGCAGCTCGTGAGCGCGACCAGCTTGGGATTATGAGTCAGGTTCTTGACTTCAAAATACGTGATCAACCGATCGCGCAAGGTGTCGTAAAAAGGCCGCAACGCATGGCGCGGGTCCCAGGGCGAAACCACCGCCGCTGATTTTTTTGCCACCGCCATCGTTTTCGCCGGCTCCAGAACTTCAATCCGGAATTCCACCGTGCCCACCCGGAAAACCTGGCCCGCCTTCAACGTCGTTTCGACAATCCGCTCTCCGTCCACAAACGTCCCCGCCGTCGAACCCACGTCTTTCACCACCACTTCCCCGTTGCGGGAGAAGATCTCACAATGCCGCGCGGACACGGAATCCTCTTCCACCGCCACTGTGTTGTCCTTGTCACGGCCAATCGTGATTTTGCCGCCGTTCAGCGGCACCGTGCGATCCAGCGTCTCCGAATGCAGGAGCAAGCCTTCTTTCGGCGGCGCGTTCAAGAGGCGCTTCTTGCTTTCGCCATTGCGGTAGGGAATCGAAAGGAACAACGGCACGCCCATGCGCGATTCGATGTCCGCCGGGCGCTTCACGCTGTGATCGATATAAAGCTCAATCAGAAACGCCAGCCCCAGGCCGAAAAGAATGCCCACCACCGCCGCCCCCGCGCTCACCTTGGTCATTTTTGATGAGTCAAAGGAAGGCGCGGACGGAGCCTGAATGATGCTGATGCCCGAAGCCTTGCCGGGCCCAAAATCCGAATCGATGCGCGAATTTTCCAGGCTGGTCTGGAAATTCTCGTATTTCTGTTCTTCCACCTTCCGTTTGCGCTCCAGTTGGGTGATCGTGCCGGCGCTCGCGTCCAGCATCGCCGCGCGGCCCCGGACGTAAGCAAGCCGATTGGTCAGCACGAGGATGGTTCTCTGCAACGCGGCAATTTGGGCCTTTTCGTTTATCAACTGAGTCTGCAATGCCGGGCTGGAATCAATCCCCTCAACGGCGTTCGGGCTATCGGCCACAGCTCTGGACAGGAGCAAACCAGGATGGTCGGCCTCCATTTGTTTCTTTTGCTTTTCCGCATCGGCGATTTGCTTCCTCACGTCCTTCACGAACGCGTTTTCCGGCAGGAACGTCAGCAGCAATTCCTGCTCCTTGGCCCGCAAAGTGTCCAGCATGTCGCAAACGCGTTTGTAGTTGGCGATCGTGTCCGCCGAAGGCGCCGGCGTCGCATTGGTGCTGCGGGCGAATGCATTCGTGCCGCTCGCCAGCGCGTTCGTGCCGCTCGCCAAGGCATTCGTGCTGCGGGCCAGCGCATTCACGCCATTCGCCGGCGAGTTCGTGCCGCTCGCCAACACATTCGTGCCGCCGGCTGCCGCATTGGTGCTGCTGGCCGTCGCATTCGCGGCCGCGGCGCCGCCCGGATTTTGCCCCGATAATTCCTCCACGATCGCCTGATGTCTGGCCAGTTCAGCGTCTGCATCAAACACCCGATGCTGTATCTCATTGATCTCGTCGGTTAAATTCTTCTGGGCGTCGTCCACCGAAAAGATCTCCAGGTTCGTCTTGGCGCTTCTTAACTGGTCCTCGGTTCCTGTCAGGTCGTTATGCAGCTTGTTGGCTTCCGTTTCCAGAAATTCATCAAAAGCGCCGCCCGGCTGGTGAATCTGCTCATTGCGCAACACATAGGAATTGATCAACCCAATCAAGGCCTGCTGCGCGACGCCCGGATCCGAATGCTTCAGGCTGATCTGAATGACGGAACTGCCCTCGGGCACTTCCACCGTCAAGCCCTTCCGGATGCGCGCCGCCGCCGCCGCCGCGCTGCCGTCCTTGCCCAGGATCTGCTTCACCCCTATGTTCGTGGCCACTTCCTTCGCCAGATCCAGGCTGGTCAAAATCTGCAATTCGGTGTTGAGGACGCTGCGTCCGGAGGGATCCGGAAGCATCAAACGGGTCGAACTGCCGGTTGGATCAATCGGCCCGCGGTTATCCACCACGTACTTGATGAGCAGCTTGGCCTGCGATTCATAAACACGCGGCCATACCAGCGGCAACACGATCGCGGCAATCAGCCCCGCCGCAGCGCTGATGACGATTTTCCATTTGTGACGGAAAACGATGTAGTAAATGTCCCCAATCGTGATCATCGGCGCCGGCGGATGGGGAGGGCGCGGCGGCTGCGGTTTGGCGTTCATACGAATGACTGCTTTCGGCTGAGTGTAATGAAATTCTTAACTGGTTCTTTTCCTATGAAAGATGCGGATACAGCATCCGCCCCGCGCGCGCCAGCAACGGCAGCGGCAGGCAACGAAACATCATATTGATCGGCCCTTCCGAACGGTCCACATCGGACACAAACCGGGCTTTGCGAACATCGAACCGCGCATATTCAATCCGTTCCTCCACCGCTCCAAACCCAAGCTTGAAATGCCGCAACCCGTCGTTCAGCAGCGACGTCCGGCCCAAATGCAATTTCGCCAGCCCCGCCGCCGCGCAATGTTTGATCGCTTCCCACATCAGGAGATTGTTCGGCCGCAACTGCTGAAACTCATAATCCGAAGCGCCGAATTTGTAGATCCCCAGCGTGCCGGACGTAAAAAAAACCGCGCTCGCAATGGCCCGGCCCTCATGACGCGCCACCGCCACAAATCCGTGCCCGGGTTGAAGCACGTGGCACGCGATGTTTTTGAAAAATTCAACCGGTTGCGGCGGCACTCCATGACGGCGCCGGCTGCCGCAGTGCAATTTGAAAAACGTCTCCATCGATTCAGCCATCGCACCGAATTCCACCTTCAAGCCGGCCTGTTCCGCCTTGCGAATCCCCCGCCGAATCGCGCCGTCCATTTCGCTGAACATTGCGTCTTCATCCCGGCTCAAATGGACCGTGTGGCCGAAAAACGCGAGCGAGGGCGTCGCCGCCCGCCAGCCATTAAATCCGCCCCGCGCTTCAAAATACTTCCAATGGCGCGCGCGCCCATGCGCGATCACAAATGAATAAAGCTCTTCCAAATCATCCGTGTTCCCCGCCAGCGGCGCGCAAAAATCCGTGAACGGCAGCGCCACCCCCCGCCGCCCCGTCAGCGGACTCGAAACTTCCATCACCGCCAGCAACTGCTGCAATTCTCCCCCGGCGAACCGGCAGAAATAAGCCGGCGTGTGCCCATACGTTTCGCACAGCACCCGCGCCCAGGCCGCGCTGTGAAAAAAAGTGGCCTCCGGATGTTTTGCGATCTGCGCATCCCAATCCGAAAGCTCCAGCGGATTCACCAGCACCGGCCCCTGCAGCGGCGCATCCGCCCTGGACGTAGAAAACGTCCTCGCCACAGCGCTGCTTTCACTAACCGCACTCATTGTAAAAGTCGTCAAACCAATCTGCCCCGCATTTGCCTTTTAACGGCGACATATCCATCGCTGTATTTCGCGAGAGACGCTGGAGCAACTTCTCCCTCTCCCATCGGATGGGAGAGGGCCGGGGTGAGGGTTCGGCTCATGGGGACAACGCCCGCGAATTAATCGCGCGGCAATTGCTTGATCACCCGCGCCGGATTGCCGGCCACCACCGCGAACGCCGGGACATCCTTCGTCACCACACTGCCCGCGCCCACCAGAGCCCGCTCGCCAATCGTGATGCCACAAAGCAACGTGGCTCCCGAACCAATCGAAGCGCCGCGCTTCACCCGGGTTGGAACGCATTTCCAATCCGCGTCATTTTTCAGCGCTCCATTCCCATTCGTCGCGCGCGGAAAAAGATCATTCACGAAAGTCACGTTGTGCCCGATGAACACCTCATCCTCCAATTCCACGCCCTCGCAAATGAACGTGTGACTCGAAATTTTGCAGCGATTGCCCACGCGCGCGCCCTTTTGAATTTCCACAAACGTCCCGATCTTCGTATCGTCCCCAATTTCGCAGCCGTACAAATTCGTAAACCCGAAAATGCGCACGCCCTTGCCCAACTTCACATCGGGCGCAATCTGCTGAAACATGACCGATCCGTTATTCACGACTCAAACAGCGTTGAACGGATCACACTTCCGGCACCGTCCGAACCGATTCCTTCGCGGGCCCATTGCTGTTGCCATTTCCATTCCCATTGCGCCCATTGGCCGCATAGCCTTTGGCGGCGCCGTTTATTTTCGGAACCCGCGGCGCTCTTGCGATGCCATTGGTCTTGGCCACGCGCCGGACCTTGGAAATTCCATTTGCGATGCTGCGCGCAATCGCCACGCCGTTCGCTTTGTGCCCGTTCGTGTGCAGTTCATGCCGCAATCCATCCAAATCCTCCATCCGAACCGCGCTGCCGTGGTGCTTGAGCGAGATCGAAGACGCTTCGAGAATCCGCACCATTTCCATGCCCTGCGCGCCGCTCGACAACGGCGTCTTGCCCTGCTGGATGCATTCCAGGAAATGCTGGCATTCCGTCTTCAGCGGCTCCTCCTGCTTGATGTAAGGCACGTACATGTCCCCGTAATGATACGCGTACTGAAATTCCGCGAACGTGTCGTAATGCGGCGGACGCTCCACGCGCACGTCGAAAATCCGGATTTTTTCCAGCGGCGCCACATCGTCATAGACGATCATGCGCTTGCTGCCCACGATCGTCATTTCGCGGACCTTGCGCGGGTCCAGCCAGCTGCTCTGAATGATCGCCGAACGATCCCGGCCGAACGTCAGGCACATCGAAGTCACATCCTCAACGCCCAGCGTAATGTGCGCGCTCCCGCGGCAATTCACGCTCAACGGCATTTCCTTCATGATGTGGAGAATGATCGAGATATCGTGCGAGGCCAGGTCCCACGCGACATTGATCTCCTGCTGAAATAATCCCAGGTTGAGCCGGCGCGCCGAAATGTAGCGGATATCCCCCAGCTCACCCCAGTCCACGACCTCTTTGATTTTTTTTACCGCCGCGGAAAATAGAAACGTGTGCCCCACCATCAGCACCAGGCCTTTTTTCTGCGCAATGTCCACCAGCTCCTCGCATTCCTCGAGCGAGGCCGCCATCGGCTTTTCGATGAACGTGTGTTTTCCCGCCAGCAAACTCGCCTTGGCCATCGCGTAGTGGGATTTCACCGTCGTCGCAATCACCACCGCATCCAGCCCGCCATTGGTGATCATGCGGCCGAAATCAGTCTCGCCCTTCACCTCGGGATACAAAGTTCGGAGATGCTTCAACCGCTCCTCGTTCACATCGCACATCATCTTGAGAGTGCAATCCGGCAACGAACGAAAGTTGCGGATAAGATTGGGGCCCCAATAGCCGCAACCCACCACGCCGACTCTGATTTGCTTGGTCATAAAACTCCTTCTGTTCAAAGCAATGCCCCTGAAAGCCGCTGGAGCGCTTTTTTAGAATGCTCCAGCCCCGGAAAATCTCACTAAGGTTGGTCCACCGACTGCGCCGCGGTACGGCGATGGGGAACCAACACACTGCGTTGTGCCTGCCGCTTCTTCTTGCGCCCGATTTCGAGAGCTTGAACGATCACGGCAGGTATCGTTCGGAAGAGAATACTGAGATCCAGCCAGAGAGATTTGTTTTGGACGTAATAAAGGTCCAGGTCAATCATCTCTTCGAAAGTGGTATTGTTCTTGTCGCTGACCTGCCAAAGGCCGGTCAGCCCGGGAAGCGCTCCGCAGCGGCCGCGATGGCGTGGCGAATATTTCTCGTATTCGTAACTGACGCAGGGTCGCGGCCCTACCAGGCTCATTTCGCCGCGCAGAACATTAATCAATTGCGGCAGCTCATCGAGGCCCAGCGCCCGCAGCCAGATCCCAAATCGAATCACGCGCGGATCTTCCGCATCCAGCTTGCTCGTCGTGCCGTTGGAATCCATCACCTCAGCCAGGTGCCCCTTGTGCACTCCATTATCGGCGTTCACCACCATCGTCCGGAACTTGAAACACATGAACGTCCGCCCGCCATAGCCGATGCGCTCCTGTTGAAAGAAGATAGGACCCGGCGAAACGATTTTGATGATTGCCGTCACCAGCAACGCCACCGGAACCACAATTGGCGTCAGCAACAGGATGAAAGCAATATCCAACGCCCGCTTCCACCAGGGAAGCCCCTCGTTTCCGAGATCGGCTCGCAAATGAGCCGGGTTAACTGTCGAAAGATGGTTCATTTCCGCCGAATCCGGCAATACGCATACTTGGGAGTGGCAAAAACACGATTGAAATGGTCGAAACGCCGCTGAAAAGAAGCCGGCCGCCCGAAAAAAACCAAAACGAAGCCCGCCAACGAACACGCCGCTTTCAGCATGGCGCTCGTCACTTCTCTCCAGAATATCGGGTTGATTCGCATCTTCAAAATCACTTTAAATGTTCAAAAACCTGCAATTGAATTCAGGCAAAGCTCCGCACTTGCAGGCGATGCCTATTTTCGCCAACAGTTTCAAACCCGTTCCCTCCGCAACTCAGGGGAACCCTTTAGTTTTTCCGTCCAACCAACTAAGCCTTCGAATCTTACCGCGCCATTGCCAGCGTCGGCATCATATCGGCCATGGACCGATTTTCTAAAATCAGCGATTTACGATCCACTTCCGCCAAAGTCGTCCTACCGAGAAAATCCAACAGGATCTGCACGCGCTGCTTCGCCGGCATCACCCGCAACACAATTCCATTGAACCCTTGGAACGCGCCTTCGCCGACCGTCACCTCCGCACCCGGGGTGATTCGGTCTTCCACATCCATAAGCTCCTCGGATTCAAAACACTGCCTCAGCTCTTCCACCACCTGGTCCGGCACGATCGGAATACGCTGGCCGAAATGCACCAGGCTGCTCACGCCATTCACATAGCGCACCCCATCCAGGCATTCACTGATATTGCAGCGAACAAAGACGTAACAGGGAAAGAGCGGCTCAACAATCCGCACCACGCCCCGGCGGGTAGGCCGTTCAATTCTCAGCCGGGGATGAAATACCTCCAGGCCCAGGTTTCTCTTCAAGCCGGCTGCCACGATATGCTCGTGTTTTGGCTTGGTCCGGGCGCAATACCACGCAACCGTCCCGCCTTCCGCGGGAGTCGAAACCATGGATTGCCCCACCGGAACGATCCGGTTTCTTTCCAATCCAGTTGCACCGCTTGCGTTATCAACAAACATAAAAACTCGTCCAACCAACAAAACGACCGTCAAATCCAAGCTGAGGGCGTGCGTGATTGAACCACGATTTCACCCTTTCGAAAACTTGTGGCTTCTACCGATTTTGCTGTCGTCAATTGACACGACACGCCGTGTACTGGAAAACACGGACAATTCCCGGGTCAACCACTAACCCGAAAACGACCGCCTCCCCCAAAGTCCCGCGAATAAAAATTCCTAGCGCGTGTTCTTGGCCACATTCCAGCGAATGGCCTCGTGTCTCAGCTCCGCCGCGCTCTTTAAATCCAACTTTTCTTTGATCCGGCTCCGATAGGTGTCCACTGTGCTGACCTCCACGTCCATAATTGCGGCAATCTGCGCCGGGGTCGATCCCGTCCCAATCAATTCAAAGACCTGCAATTCCCTTTCCGACAGCCGCGTGGCGACCTCGCCGCTATGGAGGCAGCCATTGCCGGCCAGGCGGTTTACCGCCTCTGCCGCCGCCTTTTCCGGCCAATAGATTTCCCCGCGTAAGACCTTGCGAACAGCGGACATAACCTCGCTGGGAGTCTCCTGTTTTGAGATGTACCCATTGGCCCCGGCACGAATGGCCCGAACCGCATGGGGAGATTCATTGTGCATCGAAAGCACCAGCGTCAAAACGTGCGGATGTTTCTGCCGAATGTCCTTAACCAGCTCCAATCCGTCCGACGTTTTCAGGGTCAAATCCACGATGGCCATGTCCGGCGATGAAGCCTCCAAAACCGCCATCGCTTCCCCGCGATCCTCCGCTTCTCCGCACACCTGTAAATCGCCCTCGCGCTCAAGTGCTTGCCTCAAAGCCCGGCGCACCAGCGGGTGGTCGTCCACCAGCAAAACGCGCGACCTTTTAGGATGTTCACTCGACACATTCACAGTTATGCATGAAATCGTGCTTCGACGTGAATAGCAAGCAATTACACGGCCAGAATCCGTATTGCTACTGATTCTTGTAAGATTTTCCGTCACTTTTACCGACGCACAATAGTAAATCTAATGTATAATTATAGCAACATTAAATATTCTCGTTGATGACTGAAAACTGGAGAACTGAGATGAACATTGCCAATCGTGATCGGCTGGTATGGTGCGCCCCGCTCGGCAAAGTATTGAGGCCATTCAGTTTCTGCGGCGTGGAAACCACGCCTTACCCACTTGCGGCTATGGCGCTACAGCATGTGTAGGATGGATCTAATTAGGAGAGTATATCCGGTAATACATAGAGCCGGCCACCCCCACCGGTGCGCTAAAGCTCATCCACTGATTGGATAGGCCGGTAACGTACCAAATCGTGCTCCAATTTCGCAAATTCGTCGATTCCTGCAGTTGATACACATGCCCCGAAGCGACCGGAAACTGGATATGCACGGGATCTGTGGATGCCACTCTCGGCGTCATTCGCAGCCACCCCGGCACGATATAAATCGTTTCTGCGGAAAACCCGCTTTCATCTCCGAAAGCATCGTAAGCCGTGACCGCAAAATAGTAGGTTTTCCCCTCCGCCAAACCGTTTACCATGGTATTCGTCACGTCTCCCGCGGAAAACATGTTAGTGTAATTGCCGCTCGTTCCACCGAAATACACATTATAACCCACAACCGAAGGATCGGGATTGGCATTCCAGGCCAAAACAACACCGGAAGCAGCTTTCGCTGCACCGCAGGTCAATAATAAACCAAATAGAACGATACCGAAACGGCTCGCTGACTTTCGTAACCAACAACAACGTCTTTTCATCAGAACTTCACTTCACTGACGGCGATAGTCTGATCCGAATGACATTCAGTAGAAAACCGGACAAGCGCTGAATTTGCTGTCCGTATTTGGCCTACAAACAACTCTTATTTCCTTCTGAGGAACGAGGGCCTTTCTGATGTATCCCATTGCGGATTGACAGCTTCCGTCGTTGTGACCATCTGCGTCATTTGCACGCAGAACACCTGCGAGTGGAAGAGTGGGAAACCTTACAACAACCCTGCGGTCGTCACTTAAGGGCGACGACGTTATTGAGTTTTGGTCACGGCGTCAACTCAAGTTGAGCACTTTGATTCGTTTCCAGGATAAATCCATAACCCGTATTGGACTTTTGCAGCAACGCACCTTGGAAACTGGCCTTCTGTCCGCTCGCCTGGTCCCACGAGCTGCCCTTGAACGTCCCGTTCTTTGTGGAGACCTTCAGCGACGTGATTTGCCCGGGAGCGCCGGTGGCCTGCAACTTCGAAACTTCCACATTCAAGGCCAGCACCGAAGCCGGAGCAAAACGCGAACCCACCGCGTTCCCGTCCAGGATCACACCGCCGGGATAATAATGTTGCGCCGGATTCGGCTGCTTGAGCCAATTGATCGCGCCATGCAAATCGTCCGTCGCGCGGCTTTGGAATGAAATCCAGGCGATGACCATTCCCTGCCCGGAATACAGCGGCACGAATAACCCCCACGTCCCGTCGGCTGAAAGCGTGGCCGATTGAGTGACCTTCGTCCCGTCCGCCAGCACTCCGGAAAACTTCACCTTGCCGTTGCCGTCCACCTTGAGCGAGCCGAAGCTATCGCCCAACGCCGGCGAGCTCTGTCCCGGAATCGCCAGTGTATAATTTCCCGCATACGGCGCCGGATTGGTCTTGGTGTTGAACACCGCCGCCGAGCCGAACATTTCGGCCGTCCAAGTGCCATCCGAGACGGTTCCAGCGAACTGGTTGGTCGAACTGCCCGGTTCCAACGAAAAACTCAGCGTCAAGGGAGTCAGGCCCTTTCTCGCCACCAATTGATTTGTCACCTCGCACAACGCGCCGAATTGGCCGCTAAACGAATACTTGCCGGAAGCCATTTGCAGGCTGCCCGAGTATTTACCCTTGCTCACCGTCAGGTTGAACGACCCGGAGCTTTGCAATCGCACCGCGTCCGATTCATAGAACAACCCGCTGTAACTGGCCTTGGAAATCTCGGACGAAGGCAGCGCCGTGGCTTCCACGACCGTGAACAGGAAACTCGAGGTCGTGCCCAGCGTCCCGTCACTCACCGAAATCGTGATGTTCGCGCTGCCCGTCTGGCCTGCCGCCGGCGTGATCGTCACCGTCCGATTCGCCCCGCTGCCTCCCAAAGCGATGTTCGCCACCGGCGCCAGCGCCGTATTGTCTGACGTCGCCGAAACCGTGAGGCTCCCCGCCGGCGTCTGGGCGTCGCCGACCGTAAACGGAATCGCTCCTGTCGGCTCGCCCTCATAGCCGGTTTGGCTGGCAATTGTCGAAATCGTCGGCGGCGTGTTGTTGGTCGATTGTTGGACCGTCACGCTGAAGCTCGTGCTCGTGCTCAACGTGCCATCGCTCACCGAAATCGTGATCTGCGCGGAGCCGGACCTTCCCGCCGCTGGCGTCACCGTCACCGTTCGGTTCGCGCCGCTGCCGCCGAACACAATGTTCGCATTCGGCACCACCAATGTATTGCCGGATGTCGCCGAAAGCGTCAGGCTCGACGCCGGAGTCTCCGCGTCATTAATCGTAAATGGAATTGCCGCCGTTGCCTGGCCCGCCGAAGTTGTCTGGTTGGCGATCGCCGAAATCGTCGGCGGCGTGTTGCCTTGCGAAACCGTAACCGTGAACGTCGTGCTCGTGGTCAAGCTGCCATCGCTGGCCTTAATCGTGATTTGCGAACTGCCCGTCATGTTAGCCGCCGGTGTGATCGTCACCGTCCGATTCGCCCCGCTGCCCCCAAACACAATGTTCGCATTCGGCACTACCGTCGTGACTGAAGAGGAACCGGAAACCGTCACGCTCGCCGCCCCCGTGTTCGCATCATTCACCGTGAACGGAATGGCGGCGGTCGCCGTGTTTTCCAGGGTGCTCTGGTTGGCGATGGTGGATATCGTCGGCGGCTGGTTCACTGACGGCGCCGAATAGCTCACCTCATCCGAAAAATCGCTCTCATTGCCCAACGCATCCACGGCCGTCACCGCAAAATAATACGTGCTCCCGTCGGCCAGGTTGGAAACAACCGCCGCGAGATTGGTCCCGCTCGTGACCTGGCTCGTATAACTGCGGCTGGACGTGCCGTAATAAACATTGTAACTCGCAGCCGTCCCGTTCGTGCCGGGATTCCACGCCAGGCTCACGCTGGCGGTGCCGAACGATAGGAACGGAAATAGGCCGGTTAAAATTCCCGGTAACAACATCCCCAGCGCAACCCTTTTTAGACGGGGGACTATTCCTGCTTTGTACATCACACGCCCCCATTCGCATAACCGTTGCCAACTGGACTTTTATGCCGGGTAAGTAGGACTTTACCCGACAAAATTTGCCTTTTTCCGTGGGTTTATCGGTTGAGGAAAAAACCGCGAAACGCCTCCCGAAGAAAGTCGCGTACCAATTTGATGATTTTACCCCGATTTTTAAGACAACCTGTCTTGAAAAGGAACAATCCCCACCATCCCCAAATCCACCTCATGCCAACCTGAATCGCCTATGGTTTTTTGCCACAAGCGAGCACTCGCCCGAAACAGTAGCGCAGGCTGGTAGCCGGCAAGCGCAGTCCAGCCAAAGAACGCACATCCTAAAAATGCCCTGCCAACGACCGCAGCGCCCCGGAGCGCGGCTCTGTGAGCCGCAGCAACATTCCATTTTCAGTGGTCGCCGAATTCCTTTGGCATTAAAATGCCGGCGGCAGCAACGCTCCCATTACTTCTTCAAAACCGTATCCACCCACTTCTGATTTTCCAAATACCACCGCACCGTCTCGCGAATCCCCTGCTCAAACCGATGCGCCGGCGTCCACCCCAGCTCCCGTTGAATCTTGCTCGCGTCAATCGCATAACGCCGGTCATGCCCCGGCCGGTCCTTCACAAACGTGATCAATTTTCTCGAACTGCCCCCCAACCGCGGCCGCATCTCGTCAATCAAATCACAAATCAATTCCACGATCCGAAGATTCGCCCACTCATTTTGCCCGCCAATATTATACGTCTCGCCCGCCTTGCCGCCCCGCAGCACCATCCACAACGCCTCCGCATGATCGCGCACATAAAGCCAGTCGCGCACGTTCATCCCGTCGCCGTAAACCGGCACGCCTTTTCGCGCGAGCACACTCTGAATCACCACCGGAATCAATTTTTCCGGAAACTGATACGGCCCATAATTGTTCGAGCAATTCGTGATCACCGCCGGCATTCCGTACGTATGATGATACGCGCGCACCAAAAAATCGCTCGCCGCTTTGCTCGATGAATACGGCGAATTCGGCGCGTAAGGCGTCGTCTCCGTAAAAAACCCCGTCGGCCCCAGCGACCCGTACACTTCATCCGTGGAAACGTGATGAAATTTCACGTCCGGATTCCCGTTCCTGAAAGCTTCGGTGAACCAAACCGCGCGGCACGCTTCCAGCAGGTTGAACGTCCCCACCACATTTGTATGAATAAAATCCCCCGGCCCGGTGATCGAACGGTCCACGTGCGATTCCGCCGCCAGATGCATCACGTGCGTGATCGCATGCTTTTCGACCACCCCCAGAACCGCCGCCTTGTCCCGCAAATCCACCTTCTCGAAAACGTATTTCGGATGGCGCGACACTGTTTCCAGATTCACCAGGTGCCCGGCATACGTCAGGCAATCCAGGTTCACCAGCCGCTGTACCTCCGGCTGGTCAATGACCTGATGAACGACATTGGAGCCGATGAATCCGGCGCCGCCGGTGATCAACAAATTCATGCGGGGAAAGGCACCAGGTTTTTGGTTTCGGACTTCCAGGCGCGCAGCGACGCCTCCAGCGCTTCCTCCACCGGCCGGACTTTCACGCCCGTCGCCAGCAGCTTCGCAACGTCCAGCACGCAATTCGAGCGCGGCGTCTTCGCCGCGACACGATAAAATTCCTCGTCGCTCTTCCAGAATTCAAACTTGCGCTCGGGCCGCAAAATTTTTTCCACCATCGCCACCACCCGCCGCGTCGTGACGAAGCCGGGATTCGTGATGTTATAAACGCCAAACGGCGCGCGCCGCTCCCATAAATCCAGGCAGGCCCGCGCAAATTCGCCTCGATGCGAGATCGAATTCAAATTGTCATACACCTTCGGATAACGCTGCACCTTGCTCAGGTAATTGCGCGGCCCGTCGAATTCATCAAACGGTATCCGCAGCCGCCAGCTATAATTCCGCCCCACGCCCGCAATCGCCTCCTCGCCCATCGCCTTGCAACCGCTATAAAAGCTGCACGGCGGATCGCGAAAAGAAAAATTCGGCGCATCCACTTCCGTGAAACCACGAATCAATTCCGGCGACTTGTCCACCAGCGCGCGCAAGTCCGACCGCGTCATGTCCTTCTCGACCCGCAGCCGGCCCTCATCCAGAATTTTCGCGCCCGAATAAAGGCAGCCGGAGGAAACGTGCCCCCACGGAACAGCCGCCACCTCGCACGCATGCGCAATCGTCTCCGGCAGCAGCACGCACCCAGCCAGCGTCTCCGCCTTCGCCCGCTCGCAAGCATCCACATTCGGCCGTCCCGTATAGCCCGCCGCGTTGATGAGAAATTCCGGCTTTTGCTCGCGCAAAAAACCCAGCAGTTCACCAAACTTCCCGTAATCCACTTGCGACCGCGCCAGCGCGGTGAACCGCTGCCCGCGCCGCTGCAATTCGCGGACGAATGCTTCCCCGATGTAACCCGATGCGCCAAGAACAACGATCATTTTAAAAATTTAGTGAACACTTGAACCACAACACATAAGCGACTGTATTCGGCGAGAGACGCTGGAGCAACTTCTCCCTCTCGCATCGGATGGAGAGGGCCGGGGTGAGGGATTTTCGGGCCATATCTAAACAGATTTCAACCGCTTCGCTTCCGCCACCACTTCCGCCAAATAGCTTCCGTATTCACACTTCGGCACACGCGTAGCCAATTCTTCGAGCTGTTGGAGTGAAAGAAAACCCTTCCGAAACGCCGCCTCCTCCGGGCAGCCCACCTTCACGCCTTGCCGCTTCTCAATCGTCTGCACGTACGCCGAAGCCTCATGCAGGCTGCTGCTCGTCCCCGCGTCCAGCCACGCAAATCCCCGGCTCAACCGATGCACCCGCAACTGCCCGCGCCGCAGATATTCCACGTTCAAATCCGTGATTTCCAATTCGCCGCGCGCGGAAGGCTTCAATTGTTTCGCCAGCGCCACCACGTCATTGTCGTAAAGATACAACCCCGGCACCGCGTAATTGCTCTTCGGCTGCTTCGGCTTTTCCTCAATGGATATCGCCCGCCCCTCGGCATCGAACTCCACCACGCCGTAACGCTCCGGGTCATTCACATGATAACCAAAAATCGTCGCGCCATTCTTGAATTCCGCGAACGCCCTGAAAAAAGTTTCGCTCCCGTAAAAAACATTGTCGCCCAAAATGAGCGTCACCGGATCCTTGCCGATGAACGATTCCGCAATCAGGAATGCCTGCGCGATGCCCGCCGGTTTCGCCTGCTCCCGATATTCGATTTCCAATCCCCACGCCTTGCCGTCGCCGAGCAGCTTCTGAAAACGCGGCAAATCCTGCGGCGTGGAAATCAGGCAAACCTCGCGAATCCCGCCTTCGATCAGCGTCGTTAGCGGATAATAAACCATGGGCTTATCATAAACCGGCTGCAACTGCTTGCTCGCTACCAGCGTCAGTGGATACAAGCGCGACCCCGCCCCGCCCGCCAGGATAATGCCTTTCATCCTGCGCAGGGTAAAAGCTGCGCGCCCAATTGCCAAGGAGTTCTGTATCGAGTGGCATTCGGCCGGTGCTCGCAAATTCCGGCGCGCCATTCAGTTTTTACCCCCTGCGGATTGCCGATCTGCGAACATTATTAAATGCGTAATGCTTGCGGGTGGGTTTCCAGCCTAGTTGCGCATTCCTCCCCTTTCCGGAATGGTCCAAATAACTAATTGTGAGATCGATGCGTCATTTTTTGATCGGGTTTTTGCTCGTCTCGGCGGTTTGCGCCCGAAGCCAAAATCTGGAAAACTATTCCTGGACGAACATCGCTGCTTTTCCGGGACTGCCGTCGTTGACCAGCCCGGTCTGCATCACGTCGCCGCCAGGTGAAACCAACCGGCTCTTCATTTGTGAGCACAACGGCAAAATCGTCGTCATCACCAATCTAGCCGCGCCCAATCTCACGCTATTCATGGATATTTCCAAACGCGTCGCGTGGGACGTCGAGGCAGGGCTGTGCGGGCTGGCCTTTCATCCAGGTTTCGCCACGAACGGATACTTCTACGTGTTTTATACCGGAAGAACAAACTTGGCCTTATGCGACATCCTCTCCCGCTTCCAAGTTTCGGCCACCAACGCCAACCAGGCCGATACGAACACCGAAACTCCGCTATTCGTGCAATTGGACCGCGCTGAGAATCACGATGCCGGCGACCTGCACTTCGGTCCGGACGGATACTTGTATGTCGCCGTGGGCGATGAAGGAAACGAGGACAACACGCTTCACAATGCGCAATACATAAATTCGAACCTCTTTTCCGGCATTCTTCGCATCGACGTGGACAAACGCCCCGGCAGTCTTTCTCCGAATCCAGACGCCACGGCTCTCATCACGACGAACTACGCCATCCCGCCAGATAACCCGTGCGTGGGAGCGACGAGCTTTGACGGTCTGACTGTGGACCCGGCGCAGGTGCGGACGGAATTTTGGGCCGTGGGACTCCGTAACCCGTGGCGGTTCTCTTTTGACCCGGTCTCCGGTCTCCTTTATTGCGGAGACGTGGGGCAGAACACGATCGAGGAAGTGGACATCATCGCAAAAGGCGGCAATTACGGCTGGGCAACCTACGAAGGAACGCTCACTCCGCCGCCGGGCGTGGACACCAATGGGCAACCCGTCGCGGAAAATGCCATTCCGCCCATCATCCAATACAATCACGGCACCGGCACCAACCAGGGGAATGCCGTCATCGGCGGACTGGTTTATCGTGGCAGCCGCTTTCCGGAGCTTGAAGGGGCCTATGTTTTCGGCGACTGGTCATCCTCGCGCCTCTGGGCGTCATTCTACGATGGCACGAACGCCACCACGCCGCTGCTGCTCATGAATGCCTCCTCGCCGACGGCATTTGGGACCGACCCAAGGAATGGCGATATTTTGTACACGGACTATCGCGGCGGCCTCAATCGCCTCCTGTCGTTGACTCCCACGATCACCTCCATCACTCTTTCCTCAACCAATATCATCGTGGGCGGCGCCGGGGGTGTTCCCGGGCTGCCCGTGGAGTTGCTCGGCAGCACGAACCTTTTGCTTCCCATAACCGGCTGGACTCAACAAGCGTCGTCATCACTGGATGCGCTTGCCAATTTCAATATAACGAATACCGTCGCCCCGAACGCACTGCAAATGTTTTACCGCGTAGCGCAATAGCCGTGTGAACCTTGGACCTCGGACTTGGGACTGCGGGCTGCGGACTGCCTTTAGATTGATTCCCACGCCCAACTCTACAAAGATGATCGTCAGATGAACGAACCGATTCCTTATTTCGACCTGCCGGCGCAAATTCGCAGCCTGCGCAAAGACCTCGATGCCGCCGTTGCCCGCACCATCGACAATTGCACCTTCTGCCTCGGACCCGACGTGACTCAATTTGAAAAAGACTTCGCCAAATACCTCGGTGCGGAACATTGCATCGGCTTCAACAGCGGCACCTCCGCCCTGCACATCGCCATGCTCCTGCTCGGCGTCGGCCCCGGCGATGAAGTCATCACCACGCCGTTTACCTTTGTCGCCACCAGCTGGGCCATCTCCTACGTCGGCGCGAAACCCGTTTACGTGGATATCGATGACGCCACCTTCAACCTCGACCCGAAGCTCATCGAGCGCGCCATCACGCCCCGGACCAGAGCGATCATGCCGGTGCATCTCTACGGCCACCCGTGCGACATCGATCCGATCCTGGAAATCGCCCGCCGCCATAAACTGCCGCTCGTCGAAGATGCCGCCCAGGCCGCCGGCGCGACGTACAAAGGCAAAATGGCCGGCACCTTCGGCGAAATGTCATGCTTCAGCTTTTACCCGGGCAAAAATCTCGGCGCCTTCGGCGAAGGCGGCGCCTTGGTCACCAACGACGCCCAATTCGCCGCCCGCGCCCGCTCCCTGCGCGAACACGGTTCCACCGTCCGTTATCACCACGATGAAGTCGGTTACAATTATCGCATGGAAGGCATCCAAGGCGCCGTCCTCGGTGTGAAATTGAAACACCTCGCCAAATGGAACGAACGCCGCCGCGCCGTCTCGAAGATTTATACCGAACTCCTCTCCGAAACGCCCCTCCAACTCCCGCGCGAAGCCGCCTACGCCCAAAGCGCGCGCCACATCTATGTCGTGCGCCACCCGCGCCGTGATGAATTGAAAAAACATCTCGAAGCCAACGGCATCGGCTGCGCCCTCCATTATCCCGTTCCGGTGCATCTCCAGAAATGCTACGCCTCACTCGGTTACAACGCTGGCGATTTCCCCGTCGCCGAAAAAGCCGCCCGCGAGTGCCTCAGCCTCCCCACCTATCCCGAACTCACCGACCGCCAACTTCAACGGGTCACCGACGTCATCAAAAGCTTTTTCAAACAATGAACATTAATGTAGGAGACGACGCCTTCCCCGCCGTAGTTTCAACGAAGGCGGGTGAGGAGTCTCTGATTTGATTCCTTACCGATGAAATTTGAGACTCGTCACCCTCGTCTCCTACAATCAGAAATTTTTTAAACGGCCGTCAAGCCGCCGCCAATTGCCGGGAGCGCGGCCGCTCGCTGTTCTTCTGAAGCCGCCCGCGCAACGTCAGCGTCAGCGCTTTCACGGTGATTTCAAATGAGCGGTACGGCTTGGCAATCAAGCTCTGCCCGCCCACTTGGGAGGATTTAGCCCGCGATTCGAAATCGCCATGGCTCGTCACAAAGACGATCGGCGTTTTTTGATTGAGCGCCGTCTCATGAATTTTCGTGCAAAGCTCAAAGCCGTCCATTCCCGGCATTTCTATATCCAGGAAGATCGCGTCATAGATATTCTTCTCCGCCAACGCGAGCGCCGCTTTCCCTCCCGAGGCGACATCCGGCTCGTGAAATGCCTTTTTCAGCGCCAGCGACAGAGCGGCGCGGCAGACCGCGTTGTCGTCCACCGCCAGAAGCTGGACTCGCGTCCTCGTCGCCAGGTCGGAATCAATGCCGGGCACGCTCAAATCCTCCAGCAGGTTCAACGCGCTGGCGGTCGTCCGCATGATGGAGGGATTGAGGTCGGTTGCCGTCGTCGAAAGCTGCTGCAAAAGGCCGGCCAGACCGCAGCTCATCAGCCAAACCGGACGCAATTCCGGCAGATCCGAAACTCTTCTGAAAGCTTCCACGCGATAGAAAAATTCCCGGATCAATTCCACGCGCGTCGTCTTTTCCGGCATCGAACTGAGCTTGGCCAGTTGGTTCCGAAGACCCGAGATTCGTTCCGGCGCCAGTTCATAAAACTCGTGCAGCCGATTAAGCCGCTCTTCGTTGCTCGAACGATCGGTCGTCGTCTCTGTCGAATTATCCGCGCTTTTTCCGTCGGCGACATCCAACGCGGGCTCGAGTCCATGCCGCAGGTCGTTGAACAACGCCACCAACGTCGGCTGTTCGGCGATGATCTTCTTCCGAAGCGCTTCCTCCGCCTCTTTTTGCGCCAGAGCGGCCAGTTGTTTGCGATTGCTGTTAAATGCCTTCACGAATCGCACGAAGACAAGTGTCACCGTCAAAAATATAGCCGCAAAAGCCATCAGCGTCCCGCGACTGGGACCTGTCGAGACGGGCGCCGCCTCGGCATCTGTGCCTCTCGAGATTTTCTCCTGTTGGGCCTTGAGCGCGCGCTCGAGCGCGATGAGATGCGGATCCTTCGGACTTTCCGGAGCCAGCGTGTTGGTGGAATCTCGGGGTGCCGCAAAGCGTTGGTCCAACGCGGTACCATACGTATCTGCTCCCTGCACGGATGTCGCAGCGCCGAAAAACAGCAGCACCGTTCCGAAAGCAAGCAGTGACACCGCACGCCAGCCTCGGATCGCAATGGTCCGTGGAGCGAAAAACCAGGAATTGTGCTTTGCGGGTTTCATTCCGTCATTTCACTTTTCAACCCAGCCGGTCGCGACCAACCCGCTCATTGCAGCCAGCGCGTCATCATAGTGGAAACCCGTGCCGCCGCTGATGGTTGCCGATTTTGCCACCACGGACCCGTAAATGTCCGCACCGCCGGCCATGGTCACGTCAGCCTGCGGCGCATTGATGGTGCCTATGAAGGCAGCCCCACCCGTGTACGAAATACTCGTACAACTGCTCGTCCCAACCAAGCTGAACTGCGAAGCCAAACCCGTTCCGTTGATCACGCCTCCGCCGGCGAGCGACACCGTGCCGCCGACAATCATCGTCATCGTCGCGCCCGGCATGAGCTGGATGTAAGCATGGCTTGTCAGCGACACATTTCCGGAGATGTAAACGATCACATTGCCGCTGACGATCATGTTGCCGGATGTAAATGTCGACGCCGAATAATAAGTCGGCGACCCGGTCAGAGAGCCAATGAGAATCGTCGTATTCGTCACTTGCGCCGGCCATGCTACCGGCGTGCCGGTCGGCGGGGCATTCGTCGGAAATGCCACGTTCATGTTGTTATTCGTAAAGCCCGATTGAATGCCGCCGCCGTGCGACATATCACCCACCGAACCGCTGCCGTTCACCGAAATCGTCCCGCCAGGCCCCGTTACGACCGTGCCATACACGCTCGCGCTACCGATACTAATCGCCGATTGGGCCATGGAATCGCTGGCGATGTTCCCGGTCGCGTTGCGGTTCGTCAATATGTTGTAACCGCCAATGCGCGAATCATAACCGTCCACCAACGTCACGTTGCCGTTCAGCGTGATGCTGCCGCTGGTCGTAATCGCCTTCGTAAACAGATTCGGCGGATTGGTCGTGGTGACCATCACCATCCGCGAGATATACTTGCTCCCACCCGAATTGTTTCCGCCCAACAGCGACGGCACATAGCCTTGGGAATAAATGACCGGCGTATACGCATTCGTGACGTAGATGGTCGTGTCATAAAAGCTGCCATCACTGAAACTGCGTTGCTTCGTATAAACCGTTTGCCCGCCAACCAGGGACGCCGACCAGCCGTTGGCGCTGTAGTTATTCGAATCATCATGCAAGTGCGTCATCGCCTCCTCGATGCCCGCTTCGAGTACCGGAACCGCCTGGTTCCAGTCGTTCGAACGCACCGTCATGGTGTAACGATTCGAAATCAACTTGAGCACACTGGCCAGCACAATCCCCATGACGACACAAAAGAACAGGACCACCATCAATGTGTTGCCTGAAGAATTTTTAGAACGATGGAGTTGCATTCAGTGATTGCGCATCGCGATTTGAGCGGATTCCATGGATTCAGTCGTGGTCTTGAGACCCATGATTGGACGGGAACATGCCCAGGTAATCTGAACCACCCGGGCGTTGGTGACATATGCCGGCGTATAGCACGCAAAACTGTTGGACATCGGCACCGGCTGGTAAATCCAGAATTGCAGTGAATCACAATTCGTCAAATACGTCTTGGTAGTTCCGCCGCTGATGCGGGAGAGAGTCCGGGCATTGGAATCGTAGCTAAACTCAAGCGGGTTGCCGTTCACATCGGAAAAGGTGATGCTGTTCGTCGTGAAGGCGGTGATCTGTTTCGCCTGGCGAATGTCCTTCGACATCTTGTCCAGCGCCAACTGGCTGGCCTGGTTCATATCGGCGTAATTATCCAACGTCAGGAAACTCCGGCTGACGCAAAAGTAGAGCATCACGATGGCCGCCCCGACCACCAGCCCAATGGCCATGGTCACCAGCATTTCCACCAGCGTAAACGCGCGATTGCGCTGACGCCCGGAATCAACACCCCTCATTCTGTGGCAACGTGCCCGCTTCCCATTAATGAGAGGGGTTCTAATAAACATATTTTTGAAGGCCGTACTGGGAAACAAAAGTGGTCATGGAACGGTTCCGCATCACCTTGCCCGATTTCCAGCTAACCTGGATCTGCACCTTTCGCAGATCGCCGGCGTAGTTTTCGGTGAGCGACGTGTTCGTCACCAGAACACTTCCCGAATAAACGAAATTGCCCGACACATTGGTCGGATTGTTCGCATAGAAACTCTCCGTGAAAGACGTCGGCACGTAACCCGGTTCATTAACGAGCTGGTCCCAATTATACAAGCGCACCACCTCCATTTTTTCCTGGAGAATTTGGGTGGCGCGGACATTTTCACGCGCCAGGCGCATCTCGGAAAAAGCGAATGTCAGCCCCCCGTAAAGCCCCAAGGTCATGATCGCCATCACCCCGACTCCAACCATGACTTCCACCAGCGTAAATGCGCTCCGATAACCGTGAGAGGACGGCACGACATCACAGCTGCCGGCAGCCTTTCGGCTCCTGAGAGGCAAGCGTTTTTTGCATCCGCAAATATCTACTGATTTCGGCATAGGCAGCGTCAAACTTTGTTAGCAAATATGAAGCCGTTTTCGTTATAAATGTAAGAGTTTCGTCGAGCGCCAAAAGCCGAGACAGTTTTCGCCTCGTTATCAGACAGTACCGTTTCTAATCAGAGTGTCGTTGTCACAATCCGAAGTCCGGCGACTCTGTAGCGCAGATTTGCAATCTGCCCACATTAAGATGCGTCTGTCCGGGCCGTTCCGCGCCTTGCGCCCATGTTCACGCTTGCTATGATAAGCGCGTGCGAAAAGCACCGATAACATGTCTGCCCTGCCGGATTGCTTTTGCACTCCTGCTTTTGTTGCCCGCCCTGCGCGCGTTCAGTTCCACCAACGATTGGTACGCGCGCGCGTGGCGCTCGGATGAAGGGCTGCCGGACAACAACGTCACCGGCATCGCCCAGGCGCCCGATGGTTTTTTGTGGGTGGGCACGCTGGGTGGCTTGGTGCGGTTCGATGGCGATCGGTTCGACGAATTCTCCGCGTTGAATGTGGAAAACGTGCCCAGCCGGGGCATTCGCACCTTGTTGCTCGACAAAAGCGGCCGGCTTTGGCTCTCCATGGACCGCGGGGTCGTCGTTTGCGCGCAGGGCACGTCCGCCAAAGTCATGACCACCGCGCAGGGTCTGCCGAATGTGTCCGCGCAGACCTTTGCCGAAGACGCCGAAGGCGGCGTGTGGCTTTCCTACGGCGGGCGGCGAAATCTATTCCGCATCAAGGACGGGCACGTGACCATGCTCGGCGAGGAAGAAGGAATTCCGGGCGGCCAGGGTTGGATCGCCTCTGATTCGAAAGGCCAGTTGTGGCTCGCCAAAGGCGGTCATCTGTCTGTTTTTCGAAACGGAAAATTTCAGTCGCTGCAGGATTTCCCCCAGGCCCAGGGAGGCGCGGTGCGCCTGGCCGCTGCCAGCAAAGGCGGTGTCTGGGTTTCGTGCGGTTCAAAAATATGGAAATATCAGGAGGGCGGCGAACTCGAAAAGGTGACCGAGCTGCCCGCCGGCATGTCCATCACCGCGCTGAAGGAAGATCATACCGGCGCTCTGTGGATCGGCACGGCCGCCGACGGTTTATTTCGTTGGAACCAGGCCGGGCTGGAAAATATGCCCGCCTCGCATAGCCAGATCGACTACCTGTTCGAAGGCCGGGAAGGAAACATGTGGGTCGGCACCGATGGCGGAGGATTGGATCGGTTGCGTCCACGCGCCGTGCAATTGATCGGCACTGACGAAGGGCTGCCGTTTGAAACGGTGCGGTCGGTTTGCCAGGATTCCTCGGGCGCGGTTTGGATCACCACGCGCAACGGCCTGCTCGCCCGCAACCCGGGCACCAACTGGTACGTTGTCTCGCTCTCTCCGGATTGGCCGGGAGGAAACGCGACGTGCGTCGCCAACGACGGCTCCGGCGGCGTCTGGATCGGCACCAGCGATCATGGACTCATCCATTATCAAAACGGCGAATTTAAAAACTGGCGCGCGCGCGACGGCTTGCTCGCCGACAACATTCGCGGATTGATGGTCGCATCGAACGGAGACGTCTGGATCACGTTCTTCAGCCGCCTGCAAAGATTCCGCCATGGCGCCTTTGAAACCATCCGCCTGCCCCCCGGCACGCATTATCTCCGCGCCATGACGGAAGACACTGCGGGCGAGGTCTGGGCCGGCACTTCGGACGGCAGCCTCTTTCGCATCCACGGCACTGAAATCACCGACGAAACCGAAGACATCCAGGGCGGGCCCGCCTCGATTCGCTGCCTTTACGCCACGCCGGACGGAGCGGTGTGGGTGGGTTACGCCACCTTCGGCTTGGGCCGCTTCAAAGCTGGCAAATATGCGCGCATTACCACCAACGAAGGACTGCATAACAATTCCATCTCCCAAATAGTTGAAGACAGATTGAACCGCCTCTGGCTGGCGGGCAATGGCGGCATCTTTCAAATTTCCATGTCCGAGGCCTCCAAGGCCGCTGACGATCTTGCCGCCGGGCGAAAAGCCCATATCCGTTCCGTCGTTTACGGACGCGCCGAAGGCGCGCCCAGCCTTCAGGCCAGCTACGACACTCTCCCCGCCGCCACGCGCAGCCAGGATGGCCGCATCCTGATGGCGATGCTTACCGGCCTGGCCGTCGTGCACACCGAGAATATCCGCGACAATCCGGATCTTCCGCCCGTGCTGGTCGAGCGCGTCACCGTGGACGGCCAACCCATCGCCGTTTACGACAGCAAATCGCCGCTGCGCTCTCCGGACATTCATGCGCTCACGGATTTGCACCAGCCGCACGTCTCACTGAGTCTTAAAGCAAATTATCGCCGATTGGATATTGATTTCACCGCGCTCAGTTTCCTGGCCCCGGAAAACGTGAATTTCCGCTACCGGCTGGAAGGAATGGAAGACGATTGGAACGATGCCGGCACCGACCGCAAAGCCACCTACGCGCATGTGAGCGCCGGCAATTACACCTTCCACGTCATCGCCTGCAATAATTCCGGTGTTTGGAACGATGTGGGAGCCAAAATCAATATCACCGTGCAACCCTTCTTCTGGCAGCGGACCTCCTTTCAATTGGCCATGCTTGCGTGCTTCACCCTGTGCGTCATCGCGATCGTGCGTTATGTCTCGTTCCGACGCCTGCGGAGCCAGGTCCGCCAATTGGAACAACAAACCTTGTTGCATAAGGAACGCGCCCGTATCGCCAAGGACATCCACGATGATCTCGGCGCGAATCTTACCCAGATCACTCTTCTGAGCGAACTGACGCGGCAGGATATGGAAGCTCCGAAAAAAGCCGGTGAACACGTCGACAAGATCTCCACCACGGCACGCCAGGTCATGAAATCGCTGGATGAAATTGTCTGGGCCGTCAACCCGCGCAACGACACCCTGCCGCACCTCGTGGATTATCTCGGCCAATTCACCCTCGATTTTCTCCGCGCGCCCGGCGTTCGCTGCCGCCTCGACCTGCCCGAGCATCCGCCCGAACTCAACGTTCCCGCCGACATTCGCCACAATCTATTCCTGGCGGTGAAGGAAGCGCTCAACAACATCGTCAAACATGCCGGCGCCAATGAAGTCCGGCTGGGCGTGGACGTCTCGAATGGCAATCTGCGCGTGGTGGTTACCGATAACGGCCACGGCTTTGAACGCCCGCCGCAGGACGCCTGGGCGGATGGATTGCGTAATATGCGCCAGCGCATGGCGGAAATTGGCGGTGATTGCTCCATTGAAAGCCACGCCGGCGCCGGCACAACCATCATTTTTGACGTGCCCTGGCGGAATTGAAATGTGCATTTTAGGCGTAATTTCGGGGTTTTTGCACCACCAGGACCCCGCCAAAGGCTGTCGACTACAACCTTTGTTCGATTGAATCAAATGCCTCTTTAAGCCAGAATGGAAACTGATTGGAAATGAGTGCGCCGATTACAGTGGCAATCGTCGAAGACAATCGCGGCACCCGCGAAGGTCTCGTGGAATTGCTGGGCAGGGCCAAAAACCTGCACTGCGTTGGGTCCTACGCCTCTGGCGAGGACGCCTTGCGCGACCTTCCCGCCCAACAGCCAAAGGTCGTACTGATGGATATTAATCTGCCAGGCATGAGCGGCGTCGAATGCGTGGCCCGCCTGAAGGAGTCGCTCCCGCAATCTCTCGTCCTCATGCTGACGACGTATGAGGAAAGCGACTTGATCTTCGCCTCGCTCCGCGCCGGCGCCAGCGGTTACCTCCTCAAGAACATGCATCCCTCGGAATTGACCCAGGCTGTCGAGCAGGTCCATTCCGGCGGCGCGCCCATGTCCATGCAAATCGCGCGCAAGGTGGTCAACCACTTCCAGCAGATCAAAGCGCCCGCTTCCGAAATGGAAAAATTGACCAAGCGCGAACTCGAAATCCTGACGCTCTTGGCCAAGGGCTATCTCTACAAGGAAATCGGCGAACACCTCGGCATCACCTTGAGCACCGTCCGCGCGCACCTGCACACGATCTACGAAAAACTCCACGTGCAATCCCGCACGCAGGCCGTTCTAAAATTCCTCGATCGCTAAATTCGGGCGCGAACTTCATTCCGCGGGTTCCTGCATATGCGCTCCTGCCCGCGACGGTAGGGGCACACAGAACACAAAGAAGACTCTCCCTTTTGCGTTCTCTGCGTTCTTATGCGGCCAAAGTTTTTCCTCAATTTAATGCAAAGCGAGCACACCCCATTTACTTTTCCCTTACCCTGAGCGACGTATTAAAGTTATGGAAGTTTACTTCAAAGAATTGATTTCGAAGGAAACGTCGCTGGAAAAAATTGTGGACGATCTTGAGCGTGTGGTACAGGGCGTGGATGATCTCGCCAAGTCCATCGGCGTCAACGACGAGGAAGCCCCGCGATCCAAAATCCACGACCGCCTGCGCCGGCTCAAGGCAAACTGCGAACGGCTCAAAGCGCAAATCGTGGCGCGCGCCCAGGCCACCGACCGTCTCGTGCGGCGTAATCCCTATCCGTTTGTTGCCGGCGCCATGCTGTTGGGACTTTTCGCCGGCGCCAAACGGCGCGGCCGGGATATCGAACTTTCCCGCTAGACTATCGCGGTGGCAATGAACTCTTTGCGGTTACACAAACACCAATGGACACCAAATAACACCAGTTCATTCGTGGTTGTCGTGACTGTGCAGTTTATTTCTTCAACGGCACCAGGCAGGTGACCACCGTGCCCTCCGGATCGCCCGGTTTGATTTCCAATGACGCGCCGATGAGGTTCGCACGATAATTCATTATACGAAGGCCCATGCCCGCATTGCGCCCCACCACCGAGGGAAACGGCGCGCCGCTGTTGCTGATGGTCAACGCCAGCCGGTTTGATCCATTCGATAACTGAATGCTGACTTGCTTGGCCTTGCCGTGCTTGATCGCGTTCGTCAGCGCTTCCTGAGTAATCTTGTAAAGCTGCCGGATTGTGTTCGTTTCGAGCGGCGGAATCGAATCATCAGCCTTGAAACGGCAGGTAATGCCAAAGGAATCCTTCACGTGCGCCGCCAGCTTTTGAATCGCGGAAGGCAAATCGTTTTCGCTGAAATCCAGCGTGGCCAGGTCGCGCGCCAGGTCCCGCGCATGGCTCATCGCCTGTTCCAGTAATTCATGGATTTTTCCGGCATCGCCCGACTCGGACGCGCGCTGCTTGGCGAGCCGCAGTTGCAGGCCCTTGGCCATGAGAGCCACACCCGCCAGCTTCTGGCCCAGGTCATCGTGCAAATCCAGCCCGATGCGGCGCCGCTCCTTTTCGGTAATATCCAGCAATTCGTGCTCGAGCCTGCGGCGCTCGGCTATTTCCGATTTCAGCCGCGAGTTCGCGGTGGAAAGGTCCGCCGTGCGCTCCTGCACCCGGTGTTCCAGTTCCTCATGCGAACGGCGCAAATCCGCTTCCGCCTTTTTTCGTTCCGTGATGTCCGTGATGGAACTGAGCCAGCCGCTCACATTATCAAAACTGTCGCGCAACGCCGTCACCAGCACCAGCACATCAAATCGCTCGCCCGAACTCCGGCAAAAGCGCAACTCCAATCCTTCCGGCGGCAGCTTGCCTTCCAGCACATTCGCCATTGCCGTCGTGATGTGCTCGACCTCCTCGGGCGGCCAATACATGAACGGCGCCTTGGTGCCAATCAGTTCCGATTCGCTCCAGCCGACCATGCTGCAGAACGCCGGATTCACATACGTCTGCTTGCCGTCCAGGTTCAACACCACGATGCCCGAAGGAATCGAATTCTCGATCGCCGATCGGAACGCATGCTCCTCCCACAATTTTTTTTCCGTCAACTTGCGCGCGCGCCGGACTTCCACGTCCCGCAACTCGCGTTCCACCGCCGGCCCGAGCCGCGTGAGGTTGTCCTTCATCACATAGTCGTGCGCCCCGGCTTTCATGGCCGCGACGGCGGTGTCGTCCGTGATATGCCCGGAAACAATGATGAACGGGAGATCCAGCCCTTTCTCCTTCACGAGCGCCAAAGCACTCAACCCATCGAACTGCGGCATCACATAGTCCGCGATCACCACGTCCCAATCCTGCCGATCCAGCGCCGCGGCGAGCCCTTCGCCGGTTTCCACGCGTTCGCACTGCGTGGAAAATCCGGTGCGCTGCAAGGCAAGTTCCAGCAATGTGGCGTCGTTTTCCGAATCTTCCACCAGCAAGACCCGCAATGGTCTGGCAGTGTTCATTTTATTTTGGTGGCGGCACCGGCTGGTTCAACATGAGCCAATACAAGCCAAGCTGGCCCACCGCGTCCATGAATGCCGTAAAGTCCACCGGTTTTTGGACATAACTATTGGTACCGAGTTTATAGCCGTTGATTACGTCGCGTTCCTCATTCGAGGAGGTGAGAATCACCACCGGCAGCAGCCGCGTGCGCTCGTCGCCGCGGATCCGGCGCAGCACTTCCAAACCATCCACCCGCGGCAGCTTCAAATCAAGCAACACCACCAGCGGCAACTCCCTCGCGTTCCGCCCCTCGTGCGTGCCGGTGGCAAAAAGATAGTCGAGCGCCTCCACCCCGTCATGCGCCACCACGACTTCATTGGCCACGTTATACTTTTTTAAAGCGCGCAGCGTGAGGTATTCGTCATTGGCATTGTCCTCGACCAGCAAAATCGTTTTCTTAGTCATACCCTTCAACCTTCCAATTTACGGGTTCGAAGACGCATTGGTCGACGGCAAAGTAAAATAGAACGTTGCTCCCTCATTTACCTTGGCTTCCGCCCAGACACGCCCTCCGTGCCGCACCACAATTCTCTGCACAATCGCCAGACCCACGCCGGAACCGGCGAATTCATTCGCTGAATGCAGCCGCTGAAACACCCCAAAGAGCTTCCCGGCATAAGCCATATCAAAACCAACTCCATTATCGCGCACGAAAAATGCCGATGTTTCGCCATCTTCGCACCCAAACGTAATGCGTGCTTCGGCGGCTTTTTTGGTGAATTTCCATGAATTTCGCATCAAGTTATCGATAACGACTCTCAAAAGCCGCTCATCGCCCTTGGCCGAGATTCCCGGCGAAATGTCGAATTGCACCCGCCGATCCGGTTCGGCGACAGCCAGCGCCTTGGCAATCTCCTGGGCCACGGCGCTCAGGTCAACGTCCGCCCGCTGCAATTCGCCGCGCGACACCCGCGACAACTTCAGCAAATCCTCAATCAGCTTGTCCATTTGGAGGCTCGCCTCGCAGGTGCGCCGCAAATAATCCTGGCCGCGGGCATCAAGCTGCGGCTTGTATTGCTCCATCAGCACCTCGCTGAAACCGCGGACGGTCCTCAACGGCGCTCGCAAATCATGCGATACCGAATAGCAGAACGCCTCCAATTCCTTGTTCGTGCCTTCCAATTGGGCCGTCCGCACCTGGACGCGATGCTCCAGTTCCTGGTTCAATTTGCACACCTGTTCCTCGGCGGTTTTGCGCTCCGCCACCGCCGCCGCCAGCACCAGCGCCGTCAGCACGGCCACGCAAATGAACATTTGCAACATCAGCACCGAGCCGCCGTACTTGGCAATCGCGAAAGTTCCCAGGCTGTGCACCGTCCCGTTGATGGCAAAACAACAAATCGCCGCCACAAATGTCACCGCCCCTCGCGCCTCGAATCGCAGCGCCGCCCAAGCCAGCAGCGGGATGAATAAAAATGCGAGCGGGTAATGCTTGTCTCCCAGGCCGAATAGATTCGAGAAGTTCAGAGCCGAAACCAACAGCAGTGAAATCAATAGCAACAGGGCCTCCACCACCCGATTCATCCCCAGGCGCACCGCCGGCTTCAAGCTCCACGTCACGATCAGCGGCGCCACCAGCACCACCCCGACCATGTCGGCCATCCACCACGTCAGCCACGCGTGGCCGTAAGGGTGCCCTTCCAGGAGTCCGCATTCCCTCAACGTCAGGGCGCCGATCGTCGCGCCAATCGCGGTGCTGATGGCGCCGGCCAAAACGATATACCTGAACACGTCGTTGACGCGCCGGAAAGCCTTGCATCCATTGGCCAAATGATTCACGAGCCGCACCCCCACTAATGCCGCGAGCGCATTGCCGCCGCCGATGACGACTGCCTGAACAATCCGCAACATCAGCGATGCTCCCTCCGGCAGGTGCGCCGTGACATTTACCAGGAATGCGCCCGCAAAAATCGCCGGCCAGAAATCCGCTCCCCAGAGCAGCAGCGCGCCGAGCGCAATTCCCGCAGCCGGCGAGACCGGTGAAATGCTCGCGTGAACGTGTGCGAGTCTCATTCCCGCCATTCCCGCAATAAAATAAGCCGCTACCAACCCAATCATCCTGGCTGCCCTGGACATCGCTGGCTTCACGCGAGCATTAATAGAATATCCTTGGAAAAAGAGAAACCCTTTCGGCTCCGCCGGACGCGAAACCTCCGCTCTCACCCCCAAGGGCAACACACTCCGCGCGAGATTCATCGGGACGGGAACCTTCGTGGTGCAAGGATTTACTTCTTTCTGTGCAATAACTTGCTTATTCTGCTGAACACTCCCCGCGATACCTATAGGGTAACTACCCCAAAATCCGTTTACGATTGGCTTTCGACGGTTTACCATGCATCGCAGCCCTGGCGCGAAACCAAAAACTGGGAGTGTCCCAATTTGCGGAACGTGCGGAGCGCGGGTCTGCGACCCGCAGCAACTGAGCAAACCGAAAGCGTCAGGTTTGGCTAAACGTTCCCTTGAAACAGGCTGCGGCTCACAGAGCCGCGCTCCCACAAAACTCGAAACTAGCGCCATGACCCGGTTGGACGTTCGCAAAACCTACAAGCTCTACATCGGGGGGAAATTCCCCCGCAGCGAAAGCGGTCGCTGTCTGCCCGCCTATTCCCCGAGTGGCAAGCATCTGGATAACTTCGCCCATGCCTCCCGCAAGGATTTGCGCGACGCCGTCGGCGCGGCGCGGGCCACCGTGGACGGCTGGAGCAAAGCCAGCGCCTACAATCGCGGCCAGATCCTTTATCGCGCCGCCGAAATGCTCCAAAATCGCGCCCTCGAACTCGTCAATGAAATCGCGCGTTCCACCGGCGCCACCGCCGCCAAATCGAAACCCGAAGTCGCCGCAGCCGTCGACCGCCTGGTCCATTTCGCCGGCTGGACGGACAAGTTCTCGCAAGTCTTCGGCAGCGTAAACCCGGTAGCCAGTTCTCACTTCAATTTCACCACCCCTGAACCGACCGGCGTCGTCGCCGTGCTCGCGCCCGATGAACCTTCCTTGCTCGCGCTGGTCTCTCTCATCGCGCCAGCTATTTTGAGTGGCAATGCCGCGGTGGTTGTTGCCTCCGAAAAATTTCCACTGCCCGCCACTTTCGCCGAAGTCCTCGCCACCAGCGACCTGCCCGGAGGCGTGGTGAACATCCTCACCGGTAAACGCGCCGAACTCGTTCCTCACATTGCCAGCCACATGGATATCAATGCCATCGTGGATGGCACCGGCGACCGAGACCTTGGCGCCAAGCTCCAAGGCGGCACCGCCATCAACCTGAAGCGCTACGCCAGCCATTCACTCGCGCCCGCGGATTGGTTCACGGCCAAAGCGGAAGATCCGTATTGGATTCTGAACACGGTGGAATTCAAAACCGCGTGGCATCCGATTGGGCTTTGAATCACACCCCCGCTCACTATTTAACCGACTTAACTCATTTAACCTCTTTAACCATTTAACCAACATCCCCACTTGCGCCCCTCCAAATCGCGACGCATACTTCGCCCGAATTTTTATTATGAACACAGCACCCATCCGAGTCGCGGTCACCGGCGCTGCCGGCCAAATTAGTTACTCTCTTCTCTTTCGCATCGCCTCCGGCGCGATGTTCGGCCCGAATCAACCGGTCATCCTCCATCTCATCGAACTTGCCGATGAAAAAGCCATGGCCGCCCTGCAGGGCGTGTGCATGGAACTCGACGACTGCGCGTTTCCGCTGCTGAAAGGCATCGTCCCCACCTCCAGCTTGGATGAAGGCTTCAAAGGTGTTAATTGGGCGTTGCTCGTCGGCGCCGTGCCGCGCAAAGCCGGAATGGAGCGAAAAGATTTGCTGGGCATAAACGGAAAAATTTTCACCGGCCAGGGCCAGGCCATCGCCAAAAATGCCGCGCACGACGTCCGCGTGCTCGTGGTCGGCAATCCCTGCAATACCAATGCGCTCATCGCCATGAACAACGCCAAGGGCATTCCGAGCGACCGTTTCTTCGCCATGACCATGCTCGACGAAAATCGCGCCAAGACCCAGCTCGCGAAAAAAGCCAGCGCGGACGTCACCGCCGTGTCCAATCTCGCCATCTGGGGCAATCACAGTTCGACAATGTATCCGGATTACTTCAACGCCAAAATCAATGGCCGCCTCGTGCCGGACGTCATCGGCCACCGCGAATGGCTGGAAAAGGATTTCATCAGCACCGTGCAACAGCGCGGCGCGGCGATCATCAAAGCCCGCGGCCTCAGCAGCGCCGCCAGCGCCGCCAATGCCGTCGTCGACACCGTGCGCAATCTCACCACGCCCACCAAGTCCGGCGATTGGTTCAGCGTCTCGGTCTGCACGCCCGGCGATTACGGCATCCAGAAGGGCTTGATGTTCAGCTACCCGATCCGCACCGATGGCAAGAAATGGGAAATCGTCCAGGGCGTTCCGCTCAACGACTTCAGCAAGGCGAAAATCGCCGCCACTGAAAACGAGTTGAAAGAGGAACGGTCCCTCGTCGTCGATTTGTTGCCGAAGTGACCGGAATCTCTCCAACCGAATTGCCGCGGGTCTTCGAGCTTTCGCTGACCCGCGCCGACACCACGGCCAAGGAAATTGAAGAGCTTTGCCGCAAAGCCCGCGAGCAAAAGCTCTACGGCATCTGCGTCGCCACTTCCCGCGTCGAACTCGCTGCTTCATTGCTCGAAGATTCCGACCTGAAAGTTACCGCCTTCATCGGCTGGCCGCTCGGTTCGGCCGATGGCGATGTCAAACGCTACGAAACCGAAGTGGCCGTGGACTTCGGCGCGCAGGAATTTGAAGTGGCGCTGAATGTCGGGCGTCTCAAAGACGGCGATCACAAAATGGTTCTGCGCGAACTCCGTGATGTCGCCGAAGCCGCGGACGAACGCATCGTCAAGGTCGCCCTTCGCCCTCAAATGCTCACGACCGAGGAACTCCGCGCCGCTTGCGAATTGATTGCCGAATCCGGTGCTCATTTCGTGTGCCTGCGCACGCTCGCCTCGCCCATTATCGACGAAGTCAAACTCTGCCGCGAAGCCGTGGGCGCCAAATTCGGCATTAAAGCCGGCGACGAAACCCTCAGCACGCAGGCAGCCGTCGCGTTGCTCGAGGCGGGCGCAAACCGCCTCGACGTTTCCAACTGGATTTTCCCTTTGTCCTGAAGGCCAGTCAAGCATCGGAACAAACTCCTCTCGCCGCGCCTCTTACCCCAGTAGCGAAAAGTAGTGAACCGCATTACCGTCATCCCATGTTTATCACGGGCCTTGGAACTGCAGCTCCGCAACAGCGTTATACCCAGTCCGAATGCTGGGAAGCGCTCCAGAAATCCTCGCGCTTTAACGAGCTGACTCCACGGTCGCGCGCCGTCCTGAAAAAAGTCCTCACCGGCGCCAACGGCATTGCCACCAGGCATCTGTCCCTGGATAAACTCACCGATGCCTTTGACCTGACCCCCGACGCCCTGCACGCGAGATTCATTCAAAATGCCCCCATGCTGGCCGCGCAAGCCGCCCAGCGCGCGTTCGCCCGCGCCAAAATCAATCCGGAGGATATTGATGCCATTATCGCGAGCACCTGCACCGGTTATCTTTGTCCCGGCCTCACCAGCTACGTCGGCGAGCGCCTCGGGCTGCGCAAGGATGTCATGACCTTCGATCTCGTCGGCCAGGGCTGCGGCGCGGCCCTGCCGAATCTTCGCGTTGCCGACGCCTTGCTTGCCGCCGGACGCGCCAAGCGCGTTCTCTCTCTTTGCGTGGAAGTCTGCAGCGCGGCGTTTTATCTCGATGACGACATCGGCGTGCTCATCAGCGCCTGCCTGTTTGGCGACGGGGCAGGGGCGGCTGTGCTGGAGAACGCTCCCGGCGGAAACCGTTCCGTGAAATGGAAAATCAGCGGCTCGCTTTTTGAGCCTAACGAGCGCGACCTTCTGCGCTTCGAACAAAAACGCGGCATGTTGCGCAACATTCTCGCGCCGGAAGTGCCCGCGCTGGCCGCGCAACACGCTTCCAAGTTGTTCACCGACACGCTTGCCCGGGCCAATGTGCCGCGATCGCGAGTTGCCGGATGGGTGCTGCATCCCGGCGGTCGCGACGTGCTCGTTGCCCTGCGCGACACCCTCGGCCTGACGGATCAAGACGTGCGCTGGAGCGAAGCCGTGCTCCGCGAATACGGCAACGTGAGCAGTTCGTCGGTTTATTTTGTCCTCGAACACGCGCTCAACGACAGCGTGCCTTCCGGCATTTGGTGGATGAGTTCGTTCGGCGCGGGGTTCAGTTGCCACGGCGCGTTATTGGAGGTGGGCTAACGTGATTCGCAGTCTTCATTCCGAGCTCGTGGACGCTTTGCCCGCGGACCACCCGGCCGCCATTGAAACTCGCCGCGACCTGCGCCTCATCAATACCCTGATGGGCCACGTCGGCATTCTTACCCGCTCGCTCCGGAAATCGTTTCCCAACCAGCAGCCCTCGCGCATCCTGGAAATCGGCGCCGGTGATGGCGACCTGCTGCTCCGGGTGGCCCGGCGGCTGCCAGGCGAAGAGAAAAAGGTGGAGGTCGTGTTTGTCGACTTGCACAACCTGCTCACCAGCCAAACCAAAGCCGATTTTGCCGCGCTGAATTGGGACATTCGGCTCGTGCAAGGCGACATCTTCCAATGCTTGAGCGAGACCAACGGCGAAAAAACCGATGTCGTGCTCGCCAACCTGGTTCTCCACCACTTTAGCAATTCTCAGTTGACTGATCTTTTTTCAGTGGCGGCCAAAAAAGCAGACGCGTTTATCGCCATTGAACCACGGCGCGGCGCCTGGTCGCTGTTCTTTGCTGAAAGCCTTTCGCTCATCGGCTGCGGGCCAGTCGCCTGTCACGACGCTCCGCTCAGCGTTCGAGCCGGCTTCAATGGCCGCGATCTCTCCGCGCTCTGGCCGCGCGATGATAACTGGGAACTACTCGAGCGCCGCGCCGGTCTTTTCAGTCATCTGTTCATCGCCCGCCGAAAGGTTTGACCATGTCCGCGCCCCGGACCATCACGATTGTTGGTGGCGGATTGGCCGGTCTCACGCTCGGCATCGGCCTCCGCCGGCGCAACATCCCGGTCACGCTTTGGGAAGCGCACGGCTATCCGCGCCATCGCGTCTGTGGTGAATTCATCAGCGGCAACGGCCAGGAAGTGTTGCGGCGGCTCGATTTGCTTCGGTTGCTCGAAAGCGCCGGCGCCATTCGCGTCCACAGCGCGGCATTCATTTCCGGCGCGAGCCGTTCGCCGACGCGCCCGTTGCCCGCTCCCGCGCTCGGCATCTCGCGCTATCTGCTGGATTCCACGCTTGCCCGGGAATTGCAGCGGCTCGGCGGCGATCTTCGCATTAACACGCGCCGGCACGACAATGATTTTGCCGAAGGCATCGTCCGCGCCACTGGCCGCCGCGCGCAACCCACCGAAAACGGCTGGCGGTGGTTCGGCCTGAAAGTGCACGCGACAAACGTGAACCTGGATGCCGATCTGGAAATGCACGTCTTCGAAAATAATTACGTCGGCGTCAATCGCATCAACGGCGGCGAAGTGAATGTCTGCGGATTGTTCCGCGGACGCGCCGGCGAAACGCGCGAATCGGGATTTAACCTGCTCCGCGGCAAACCCGGTTCGCGTTTGCACGAACGGCTCGCCTCGGCGCGCTTCGATGAAAACTCGTTTTGCTCCGTCGCCGGCCTTTCGTTGAAACCACAACACGCCGTGGACAAAACCGAATGCTGCGTCGGCGATGCCATCACCATGATTCCGCCGGTCACTGGCAATGGCATGTCCATGGCCTTCGAATCCGCCGAACTCGCCATCGAACCTTTGGAACGCTACAGCCGCGGTGAAATGTCCTGGGCCGAAGCTCGCGACGCCATCGCCCGCGCCTGCGACGCCGCCTTCGCTAATCGGCTTGCCTGGGCGCACCGTCTGCAATGGCTCATGTTCTCGCCACTCCTCCGCACGCCTCTGGGAAAAATCCCGCTCCACTCCGACCATTTGTGGAATTTTCTGTTCGCAAAAACGCGTTGAAAATTGACTCACATCACATAACGAAACGAGAGCCTCCTTGCCCGCCGTGGCGCGTCGCTCCGCGCGCGCCGAAAAATCGCCAATAACGGCGCGCATCCGGCGAGAGCGGAACGCCTATCACCAATGGATTTTGTCAGACGCTCTTGATCTCGCACTCTTTCTGCGCGCCACTTTGGTTCAGATTGATTTTCACAAAACCCAATTCCTTCGCTATCTGGTCCAGAAACACCGTCACCACGCTTTGCAGTTTTCGCCGCTCGCGCGACACGAACCACACAAAAACCGGGAGGGTCAGCAAGATATTCCAAGGCCAAATACGCTGAAAACTCACCAGCCCGATGAACAGCAATTCCAGCGCGAGCATCGCCCAAAAAACTGTCTTCGCCTGGAACGACCACACCGCGCGCAGCCGGCATCGCACGAGCTGACGGTCCTGCGGATGATCCTCGGCGACCGTGGTCAGCAGCAGATGGGTCCAGCGGCTGCCGCTGATTTCCACGTCGTAATCACTCCAGCCGACGTCTGACTTCTGTGGCCAGCCGCGGTCCTGCAATCGGCGCAGAATCGTTGCCACATAATCTATCCGGTCAACGCGCTTCCCCGTCCAATATCGCACTTCATCCAGCGATTGCTTGCCGTGAAATAAAGCAACCGAGTCGAGCGATTCCTGCGACACCAGTTTCAATGGAGGCTGCGCCAGCCGTCCCTGATAGCGCGCCACTCCGCGCACCAATGGCTGCAAGAAGAAGAGCAGCGCCACCAATGGGCGCGACCACCATTCCTTTTTATTCTTCGGCAAAGCTGCCTGCGCGCCTGCCAGCGCGCACACAATCACCGGCAGCAGCAGGCTCGCAATCGCCAGCGGCAACAAATAACGAAACATCCCGCTCAGGATCCACAATGGGATCGTGACGAACAAATGATACTCGACCGTGGTGCAAAGCATCACCATCGCCGACGGCTCGGGCGCGTAAATTTTTTGAAAACCCGCGCTGCCGAACAAACCGTGATAAATCACCGGCGCCCTCAGTTCCACGCCGAACTTGGACGGCGCATAAATCCGCCCCTGCCAGATGCCGCCGCCAAACGAATTGAAATTCTCGGGATGTTTCCGCACCAGCAGCGCCTCGGCCTCGCCATATCCCTCCTGCTGTTTCAAATAGGCCGCTATGGTTGAACGCCGGTAATGCCACACAAACGCCGATGGGCTAAAACCGATTCGGCAACCCGCCTCCTGCAATCGCCAGCAGACATCCACATCATCGCCCGCCTTGGTGAAGATCGGATCGAAACCGCCGATCTCGTCCAGAGCGCGCTTGTAAAACGCCATGTTGCACCCGGGAATATGTTCGGCCTCGCGGTCCGTGAGCATCACATGCGCCGGTCCGCCCGGAGACACCATCACCGCCGCCGCGACGCGCGAATCCTCCGGCGGCAACAAATTCGGGCCGCCCACCCCAACAAATTCGCTGCCGGTCAATGTCCCGACGATGTAATAAAGCCAGTCTTCATCCGCGCGGCAGTCCGAATCCGTGAACGCTACAATTTCGCCGGTCGCAGCGGAAATTCCGGTGTTGCGCGCCACGGAAAGGCCAAAATTCTTTTCATGGCGAATGCAGCGCACCGATGGGAACGCACTCGCGATTTGCCGCGTGGCATCCGTTGAGCCATCATCCACCAGGATGACCTCGCAATTCGGGTAATTGAGCTTCCGCAACGATTCGAGGCACAGCTTGAGCGTGCGTGCGCCGTTGTAACTCGCCACGATCACGGACACCTTCGGATATTCCTTCAACGCAAAATACGGCGCCGCGCCGAACATTTTTTTGACCGCGAGAAATGAGTCCTTCGGCCGCCGGTCAATGGAAACGAGGCCCATTTCCCAGCCTTCCACCAACCGCCCGTCCTTGTGCCATTCGTCGGTAAAGGTAAAAACAATGGCCCCGGCCAGGCCCGCGCGAAAGGAATCTTCGATTTGCCACGAAAGCATTTCGCATTTGCGCGCCTCGCCTTCGCGCAGCGAATCAATGCCAAATTCCCCCAGCACCAGCGGCTTCGCCTCGGCCATCATTTGCAGCCGCGCGAGATAATTTTTGAGCGCCGGCTCCCGGTGGAGGTAAATATTGAACGTCACGAAATCCACCGCGCTCGGGTGCAGAAATTCCGTCGGTGGATAATTGCTGTAGGTGCACAAACAACCAGGGTCGATGCGTTTCGCCGCGAAAACGAGTTCGTCAATGAAATCCGCCGCCGCGCGAGCGCCGGTCCAGCGGATGATATCCGGCGGAATTTCGTTCGCGATGCTGAACGCGAACACGGCCGGGTGTTGCGAGCAGGCGGAAACTGCATTGCGAACCGCCGCCAGCGCTTCCTCCCGGCGCGGACGCGAATCGAAGCTCAGATGCTTGTTCCACGGAATGTCGACCAGCACCTTTAATTCGCGGCCGGCAGCCAGGTCGAGAAACCAGCGCGGCGGCACATGATAAACCCGCACCACGTTCGCGCCAAGCTCGCGGATTTGATCGAGGTCCAGGGCAGTTTGTTCCGGCGAGGCAAAAGGCTGCCCCTGCCCGTTGGGCGGAAATGGCCCGTAAGCGATGCCTTTGACGTAAAATTTTTTGTCGCCCAGCCGGAAAAACTTCCCATCCACCACCACCCGCGACCGGGACGCAGCAGCGACTGCCATGCAAGTTAGACGGCCCCAAGGCCCGTTTTAATCATTTGCGCGTGGATAACAGAAGGGCGGAGTTCAAGCAAGCAGGGGATTGCTGTATTCACGCTTCACGTTTCATGAACCGATCTGAAACGTAAACCGTGAAACGTGAACTTTCTCCTTGCCCGTTGGGCATAATCGAAGCCTATTGCCTCCATGAAAGAGTTGCCCCACACGCACTCGTGCTTTGTCTGCGGCGAGTCGAATACTCTCGGCCTGAACCTCCGCTTTCATGCCGATGGCCCGATCGTGCGCACGCGCTTCACACCGCGTCCCGAGCACATCGGGTTCAAGCAAGTCGTGCATGGCGGCATCATTGCCACGGTGCTGGACGAAATCATGGTCTGGGCCTGCGTCGTGCAAGCGAAGCGCCTGGCTTATTGCGGAGAATTGACCGTGCGTTATCTGCAACCGTTGCGCCCCGGCGAAGAAGTGCTCGTCACAGGAGAATTAATCGCCAACCGTCGCGATAAAATTTTTGACGCCAAGGGCGAATTTAAGGATGGCGCCGGCAAAATCCTGGCCGTTGCCACCGGAAAATACCTTCCAGTCAGAGCCGCGGAACTCGCGGACATGACGACCGATTTAGTCGGCGGCGCGGCCGCCTGGAAATGGTAGCGCGCCCTCAATCCATGTTCACATCAATCTTCAGCCGGTCGAACGTCGAACCTTCATCAAACGAGAACGTTGACAAATCCACGTTGTAATTAGCCAGCGCCGTGATCTCATCGGACCGCGCCGACGTCAGCTTGGATTGCAGTCCGAGGATGGTGAACAACGTACTTTTGCCGTTTTCAAATTTCTTTTGCTCCGCCTCCAGGGCCGCCTCCGCGTAAAGACGCGCTTCATGGGTGGCTTTGACCGATTCGTAATCACTGCGAATCGTGGAGATGTCATTTTCGATCGAGATCAAAGTGTTTTGCTCCTGCGCTTCAAGCGTCAGTTTTTGCTGGTCGCGGGAAGCTTTCGCCGCCTTCAAATTGTTTCGCGCGGCCGTCTGGCTCAAAGGAACATTCATTTGAACCCCGATCGACCAGAAAGGCGACGTGCGGCTCTGTATCTGGCCGAAGGCATCGCTGAATTCCCTGCCAGTTCCCGAATACCCATAGGAACCGGTCAGGTCCAATTCCGGAAAAAGCTGGTTTTTCTGCAAACGCACGCGCGCCTCGTTCTCCTCAAGCGTCAGGCGCAATTGTTGCAGCCGCACTGGATTGCCGCCCTGGGCCAGCGCCTTGCGCCAGCTTTCCTGCAGATCGAATTGCTGCGGAATTGCCACCAATCTGTCCTTGGGCTTTATAACGATGTTCAGCCAATTGTTCGTATAATTGTCGCTCAACAAACTCTTCAAAACACGCTGCTGGGTGCCTTCGGCCGATTCCGCCTGCAACAACTGCGCTCGGCTCGTGGCCGCCTGGGCTTCCGCCTGCTGCTCATCCAGCGGCGCCATCGCCCCGATTTGCACCCGCTTCCGGTTTTCCGATAGCGTGCTGTCGGCCAGCTCCAAAGCTTTCCGTTGCACTTCCACATTTTCCTGCGCCTGGATCAACCGCAGGTAAGCGGTCTCGACCTGCGTGACGGTGCTCATCAATGTGTCGCGAAAATCCGCTTCGCTCTTTTGCAGCTCCTTTTTGTTCACGTAAATCGTGAAACGGTCGGAGTTGATCCAAAAATTTCTCAGCAGCGGCTGCGTCAAAGTAAGCGCGCCCGCGCTGCCGGATGAGGTTTCAAACGGCGAGCGCCCCGGCGTCGTCGCAAAGTTCGGACTGAGCAGCACGACCGGATTGGTGTTGACGTCAAAAAAGGTGTTCGTCCTGAATCCTGTGATGTTCGTGCTGGTAAAAGTGGTCGGCCGCGAGCCGGTCTGGTCGGAAGCGCTGACCCCCAGGCTATAGCTCATTCCCCACGGCAGTGATCCCGCGAGTCCCGTGTTGAGTTGGTCGGTATCCGCCTCCACGCCCACGAACGACCGGCCCTGCGCATCAATCCCGCCGGGGGAAAGGCTGTAGGTATGGTCGTAACTGGCGTTGAAGTTCGGATCATAGACGCCATAAGAACCCCACAACGTGTAGCGGGCCAGTGCCGGGTTATAGCGGGCGATCCGAATCGTGAAATTGTGTTCGAGCGCGACTTGAATGCAATCGTCCAGCGACATCACGCGCGAGTTCGTCGGCATATTCACATCGCGGGCAATCTCATTGGTCATCTCGATGTAGGTGGCATCAGGCTCGACCAGATTGGTGTTTGAGAAATTCGTATCCTGCGCCATTCCAAAAAAGGACCAGGTGACCGCCAACAAAATTCCAAACCATTTCATCGCCCGTGCAGATTGCGGCATCCGCCCGGATTCGTCAAACAAACCGTTCTCGCTCCGTCTTTGCATAGTTTTTTTCTGCTGTTCTTGCTTCTGTCATTTGGACCGCGCCCGGTCTCAATCCTCATGCGTTCAACCGGCCGAAGCGCGCTTCAGGCGATCGGCAATCCCGCGCCATTCGCTCGTTCCCGGCGGCGCTTCCACCACGATCAATTCCGCGCCCAACTCATCGCACCGATGCAACTCAGCATAGAGCGCCCGCGCAAATGCCTCCGCGTCGTGCGGTATGACACTCACGCCCGCGAATCCCGCCTGCGACGGTATGTGCGTGTGCGCAATCACGTGCGATCGCGCCACTCGCGGTTTGATTGCGGCCAGTTGCGCGCTCAATTCCGCCTCGTTCCGCCATTTCAAAACCACCAGCTTCGCCTTGGGCGCGTAATGCTTCTGAAGCTGGCCGGGGCTCTTCAAAATCTCCGTGCCCGCACCTTCGCCCAAAGCCAATTTTCCAGTCACCGCCATCAGCGATCGCCCGTGGATCATTCCCGGCCGGAGCAGCCGCGGCGGGTTCACCGTCACGTCGAGCACCGTCGATTCAATGCCCACCTGCGATTGTCCGCCGTCCACAATGAGCGGAATTTTCCCCTCAAGCTGCTTCGCCACATGCTGCGCGTTCGTCGGCGAAACCTGGTTCGATAAATTCGCGCTCGGCGCTGCCAGCGGGAAACCGCACGCTCGAATCACTTCCTGGATGAACGGATGGCTCGGCCAACGAACGCCGACCGTGTCGCCACCTGCCGTCACCGCGTCCGGTATTTTCTGCGCTCGCGGCAATACCAAAGTCAGCGGCCCCGGCCAGAACGCCTTCGCCAGCTTTTCCGCGAGCGGCGGCCACCCAGTCACGCACTGGCGGGCCATTTCCGCCTCTGCCACGTGGACAATGATCGGATTGTGCGCCGGACGGCCTTTGATTTCAAAAATCCGCGCAACCGCCGCCGCATTGAAGGCGTTCGCCGCCAGCCCGTAAACCGTCTCCGTCGGCAGCGCCACTACTTCGCCCGCCTCGAGCAATTCCACCGCCCGCTTCACTGCGGCATTGAAGAGCGCCCGCGCATGAGTGGCCAGCACCTCGGTCTTCATCGCAACGTGGACATCGGCGCGGTTCACGTTATTCGTAACGCAACGCGTCGATGGGATCCAATTTTGACGCCTTCCACGCCGGGTAAAAACCAAACACCACGCCGATCACCGCGCTCGAAGCAAATGCGACTGCAATCCACTGAGCCGGCGTAACGGACGGCGTGTGTTTCAGCGCCGAAATCAGCATGGCAGAACCAACACCCAAGGCAATGCCCATGGCGCCGCCGATGGCGCTCAGCGTCACGGCTTCGATGAGAAATTGCACCACGATGTCCCGCGCCCGCGCGCCGACGGCCATGCGAATACCGATCTCCCGCGTCCGCTCGGTGACGCTGACGAGCATGATGTTCATAATGCCAATCCCGCCCACTAACAACGACACCGCGGCCACTCCGGAAAGCAGAAACACCATCTGCTGCGACGTATCTGAAACTCTCTGCATCAATTCCAACTGGGTCCGAACCGTGAAGTCCGGCTCGAGGCTCCGATGCCGCGCGGTCAGCAAATCCGTGATTTCCTGCTGCACCTGGTCGATGACACCATCGCTGGCCGCCTCCACCAAAATGGAATTCACGAAATTCCTGGCCGTGATGCGATGCATATGGCTGCTGTAGGGGACCAGCACGACGTCATCCTGGTCCTGGCCCCACAGAGTGAACCCCTTTGGCGCGAGCACGCCGATGACCGTGAATGGAATGTTGCGCACACGAATGACTTGTCCGAGCGGATTTTCGTTCGGAAAAAGCTCGTCCACCACGGTCTTGCCGAGCACGGCCGATTTCGCCAGGCTGCGCACGTCCTGCTCGGTAAACATCACGCCGCTCGCTATCTTCCAGTTGCGAATCTGCGGATAATCCGGCCCCTCGCCCTGCACCATCGTATTCCAGTTCAAGCCGTTCGCCAGCACCTGCTCGCGATCGCGCACCTCCGGGCTTACCGCGACCGTATTCGGCAACTGCGCAATCGCCTGCGCATCATCCACCGTCAACGTCGGCGCGCTGCCCCAGCCGCCTTTTACCGCGCCGCTGGTGAAATTGCCCGAAAACACCGTCAGCACACTTTCACCGAGACTTCGCACCTGATCTTCCACCTGTTTGGTCGCGCCCGTCGTCAGGCCCACCACGCAGATGACCGACGCCACGCCGATGATGATGCCCAGCATCGTGAGCAGCGAACGCATCTTGTTGCGTCGCAGCGCGCGCAGGGCGATTCTAACGGTGGCGATTATCCTCATCATGCGAGATTCACGGCTTGTTGGGCTTCGCGCAATTTGCGCAGTTCGTCTTCCGCGATCAACCGCTTCTTCACCGGTTCATCGGTCACCACATGCCCGTCGCGCATGATCACGTTGCGCCGCGTGTAGCTCGCAATATCGAGTTCGTGCGTGACCATCACGATGGTGATCCCTTGATCGTTCAATTTTTGGAAGACGCCCATGATTTCAATGCTCGTCTGGCTATCCAAATTCCCCGTCGGCTCATCGGCGAGCAACAGGGCCGGTTGATTCACCAGCGCCCGCGCAATCGCCACGCGCTGCTGCTGGCCGCCCGAAAGCTGGTTCGGATGATGGTCCGCGCGCTTGGCCAGGCCCACAATCTCCAACGAATTCATCGCCCGCTGGCGCTGTTCACTGCCGCGCACGCGATGATGCACATAAAGCATCGGCAATTCGACGTTTTCCAGGGCCGAGGTCCGCGCCAGCAAATTAAAGCCCTGGAACACGAATCCAATTTTTTCATTCCGGATATCGGCAAGTTCGTCCCGTGAAAGCCCGGAAACGTCGATGCCATCCAGCAAATACTTTCCCTTGGTGGGATGATCCAGGCATCCGAGCATGTTCATCAGTGTGGATTTTCCCGAACCGCTCGCGCCCATCACCGCCACAAACTCGCCGCGCCGGATTTCCAGCGACACACCGCGCACCGCGTGCACATCCACCTCACCCGTGTGATACACCTTGTGAACCTCTTCGAGTTTGATGACGGAACTCATAGCAGGAAGGCAGAATGAAGAAGGCAGAAGGCAGAATTCACTACAGCCGCTTCGCTTCTCTCGAGCGCACGATGGCCCACGTCACCAACCCCGCGAGCGCGCAAACGATTGCGCCGAGCGCCATCGTCCACCGAATGCCTAACCAGTGCGACAGCGACCCGGCTTCCAGCCCGCCCACGGGCATCATGCCGCCGAACACCAGCGCCCAAATGCCCATGACCCTTCCGCGCATTGCGTCCGAAGCATTCGTTTGCAATACGGTATTGGTCGTGGCGAAAAACAGCAGCATTCCCCAGCCGCCGATCGCCAGCAACAACAGCGCGATGAAATAACTCTGCACCAGCGCCAGCAGCAGCAACATGCCCGCAAAGGTCCACAGCCCGCCGAAAACCAGGAGCCGGGGCTTGACTCGGTTCCCAACCGACGCCACCGTCAGCGCGCCGAACAGCGCGCCGATTCCATTCGCCGTCAATAACCCGCCATATCCACCTGCGCCGGTCTTCAGCACGTCCGTGGCGAACGCGGGCATCAGCACCGAATATGACCATCCAAAAATGCCGACGATCGCAAACAGAATGAGCAGCGTTTTCATCCGCCGATGCCGCCACACGTACGAAAGCCCCTCCCGCACGTGCGCCAGAGCCGATCCGGAGCGTTGCGGTTTCACAAACTTCGGCAGCCGCATCATCGCAAGGCCGGTGATCACAGCCAGGTAACTGAAACCGTCGAAGAAAAAGCACATGGCAATCCCGACTCGCGCAATCAGCAATCCCGCAACCGCCGGCCCAATCACCCGCGCCGCGTTCACAATCGAACTGTTCAGCGAGATCGCGTTCATCAAATCCTCGCGGCTCGTCATTTCCACCATGAACGCCTGCCGCGCCGGCATGTCGAACGCCATCGCCAGCCCGCGGCAGCCCGCTATCACCAATATCTGCCACGTGGTGATGTGTTCGCTCCAGACCAGCCATGCGAACGTAAACGCCAGCACCATCATCGCCGTCTGTGTGCACAGGACGATGTTGCGTTTGGAATGCTGGTCGGCCATCGAGCCGCCCCAAATGGAAAAGAACAACATCGGCGCCGAATTCACCGCGACCACCACCCCCAGCAGCCAGTAGGAATGCGTCAGGTCGTACACCAGCCAGCCCTGCGCCGTATTCTGCATCCAGGTGCCGATGAGCGAAACGAATTGCCCGCCGAAGAACAGCCGGAAATTCCGATGCTTCAACGCCGCAAACGTCTGCCGGAACATCAATGCGCCCACCACCAGCCGCCGAGGCTGCCCGGTGACCTCTTCGGGTGCACGGGCTATTTCCTCTTTCCCATCTCTCAGCGGCATGGCGCATCAACATAAACGCAGAACAAACAATCGCGATTGGGTAAATGACTCATCAGGCGAACCTTACAAACGACGGAAACCCCTCGTCGAGTTGCGGCCGCCACCCGCTCCTTGGTCTTGGTCGGACGGCAGGAAAACGCTCGTCACCACCTGGTCGCCTTCTTTGAGGCCGTCCAGAACTTCGGTATGGATGCCATCAGTGATGCCGACCTTTACCTGGACCGGCTTGATCACCGATGGGTTTGCCGGGTCCGCCATTACATAAACGGTCCGGAATGGCTGATGCTCCGCATTAGGTTTCCCGCCTCCCGGCCCGCCATGCTCGCCGCGCTCGCGATGACCGCCGCCCGGCCCGCCTCTTCCGCCACCGGCGCCCGGAGGATTCGTCGTTCCCGCCAGGTGCATGTCATTTGTCTTCACATCTTTCGAAAACACTTCCGGCGGTTTAAAACGCAAAGCCGCGTTGGGCACCTCCAATGCATTCTTCGCCTCAGCGATCACGATCGACACGTCCGCCGTCATGCCCGGCTTCAACTTCATGTCCTCGTTATTCACGCTGATCACCGTGTCGTAGCTGACCACGTTTTGGTAGTTTGTTGACGCATAGCGGACTTGCCTGACCTTCCCGTGAAAGATGCGATTGGGAAATGCGTCCACCCTGAAGTTCACATCCTGATTGTCTTCCACCATGCCCACATCCGCCTCCGCCACGCTCGCGTCGATTTCCATTTTGGTCAGGTCGTTCGCGATGATGAACAACGTCGGCGCGCTAAAACTCGCCGCCACCGTCTGGCCCACGTCGACCGCGCGCGAAATCACCACGCCATCCACCGGCGAATAAATCTTGCACCGGCTCAGGTTCACCTTCGCGGTATTCACCGCCGCCTTTTTGATTTGTACCGCTGCCTGCGCCTGGTGCAGGTTGGCGATGGCGGTGTCATGGTCGGATGCGGAAATCAATTTGTTCTTGAACAATTCATCATCGCGCTTGGCCTCCACCTGGTTTAACTCCAGCGTCGCCTCCGCGCTGGCCAGATCGCCTTCCGCCTGCTCCATCGCCGCCTGGTACGTCGAGGGATCCAGTTCCGCAATCAGTTCGTTGGCCTTCACGGGCGAGTTGAAATCCGCGTAGAGCTTTTGGATATTTCCTGAAATCTGGCTGCCCACCATCACGTTCGTCACCGGGTTCAACGTGCCGGTGGCTGTCACCGCCTGGATGACGTCGCCGCGGGTCACGTCCTGCGTCTGAAATTGTGGTCCGTCGCTTTTGTGTGCAAGAAAGTGCCAGGCAACCGCGCCACCCACTGCCACCAGAATCAGCAGCGCCACCAGCCATCCGCCCCATCCGGATTTTCCGTTATTCGCCATATAAATATAAATTCGCTTTGAAATCAGACTGAGTCTGTAACTGGAAGGTTACTTTTATTAATGCCCCTCTTAATGCCTCAGTAGCCGCCCCCAAGCCACGTTTTCAGTTTACGATTTTTGATTTGCGAGCAGAATGGGGCATAATGTTCGCGCGTTAACTCAAAAATCGAATGACACTCGATAGTCTAATCAACGATCTCGCCGCAGCGCGACATCTTTCTGACGAACAGGCGCGCCTCGCTGTTCAAGAAATCATCGATGAAAATGTGCCCGCGGCTCTGAAAGCGGATTTTCTGTGCCGCCTCGCTTTGAAAGGCGAGACCGTCGGGGAAATCGCCGCCTTCGCGAAAGCATTGCGCGAAAAAGCCATCCAGCCGCCGCTCGACCCGGCCTGGCGCGATGCGCACGAGATTCTCGACGTGTGCGGCACCGGCGGTGATCGGCTGAACACCTTCAATATTTCCACCACCGTGGCCATCATCTGCGCCGCGGCGGGCGTGCCGGTCGCCAAGCACGGCAACCGCGCCATTACCTCCCAGGCCGGCAGCGCCGACGTCCTCGAAGCGCTCGGCGTCAACATCCACCTGCCACCCGCCGAAGCCGCGCGCTCGCTTCAGGAGCGCAACTTCGCGTTTTTCTTTGCGCCAAGCTATCATCCAGCCTTCAAGCACATCGGGCCCGCGCGCAAACTTTGCGCGGATCGCGGCCAGCGCACCATCTTCAACTTTCTCGGCCCCCTGCTCAACCCGGCCCGGCCCAGCGCGCAACTGGTCGGCGTGCCCCGGCCGGAATTGTGCGAGCCGCTGGCGCAGGTTCTCCAATCGCTCGGCGCGCGCCGCGGAATGGTCGTTAGCGGGAGAGTCCAAAGCCCAAAGCCCAAAGCCCAAAGCCCAAACGATACCATTCCTCATCTGGATGAACTCTCCACTCTCGGCGAGAATACCGTGGCCGAATTTTATCAGGCCCGTGGCTTCGCGTCGTCCGTCCTCGACCCCGGCCATTTTCCGCTGCAACCCGCCACGCTGGCCGACCTCGCCGGTGGCAGTCGCGACGCCAACGCCGAAATCGTGCGACGCATTTTGCGCGGCGATGACCGCGGCCCCAAACGCGAAGCCGTCCTGCTGAATACCGCCGCCGGATTGTTCGTCGCCAACCGCTCTCGCTCCCTCGCCGAAGGATGGCAACTCGCCGCCGAATTGATCGATAATGGCCACGTCGCGAAGAAGCTTTCCGAACTGGCAAATTAGAGACCTCCTCAATCTTGTGGTGACATCCCTGCCGATCAGCAGGGTAGGGCGCGTCGCTCCGCGCGCACCGGGGATTCAAAAGAAACTCAACGGTCGCGGTGCTTTCCTGGCGTCGGCGCGCACGGAGTGACGCGCCCTACCAACCATCGCGCAGGCTATTCGCCCGGTACCACGCTTGACGGATAGCTGGGAATTAACCAGAGTCAACCCATGTACCGCATCATTGGAGCCGACGGCAAGGAGTACGGCCCCATTTCCGCCGATCAATTGCGCCAGTGGATTGCCGAAAATCGCGCCCGTGCCTCGACCCCGGTGCTCGCCGATGGCGCCACCGAATGGAAACCCCTCGGCTCACTGCCGGAATTCTCAAACCTGTTTGCCACCCCGGCAGCGCCCAACGTTCCCCGCGCACCCGGCACCTCAAGCCTTTCGGCGCGCAAAAATAACGGCATGGCCATTGCCGGTTTCGTTTTGGGCCTGGCCTCTTTCATGACGCTGGTGCCCTCGTTTTTTTGTTGCTGCTTCGGATTTCCACTGAACATCCTTGGCATCGTGTTTTCCATCGTTGGCCTCGAACAAATCAATCGCCATCCGCACCTGTACACCGGCAAATCTCTCGCCGTCGCCGGCTTGGTTCTGTCCGTGATTTGTATCGTGGCCTATATTTTTCTGCTGGCCATTGGCGTCATCTCTTCCCAATGGCACGACGGATTCTCGCACCATGCCCAACGACTCTGAAACCGTTCGCGTCAGGGCCGTGGATTGGAAAAAAATCTATCTGATTCCAGCGGCGGTCCTGTGCGCGGTGGCGGCCGTGATCTTCTTTCTCTTTGACCCGACCAAAGTCGCGATTTTTCCGCCGTGCCTGTTCCACCAACTGACCGGTCTGGATTGCCCCGGCTGCGGCGCTCAACGCGCCTTGCACCAGTTGCTCCACGGCCACCTCATCGCCGCGCTGCGCCTGAACGCCATGTTCGTTGTTTCACTGCCGCTCGGCGCCTGGTATCTGCCGCGCTTCATCAAGCGCTCCGTGAATCATCCGCAAACTTCCTCGAAAGTCGGCTGGTTGTGGATCTATTTCGGCGCGTGGATCGCCTTCGGTGTCCTGCGCAACCTGCCGTTCCCCATCTGCGCCTGGTTCGCGGCCTGACGCACGTCATCGTCCTTGAAAAATCTGCTTATCCGCGGAAAGCCGTCCCATCTGTAGCGCAGGCGTCCCGCCTGCGAGTTCCGACACCGTCCCGGTGCTAGCAAGCACTGCCGTTGAATGTGCCTCACTGTCTGGCGGCGAGACGCCGCCGACACTCGCAGCCGGGACGGCTGCGCTACGTTTAAACACGTGAACCCTGGCCTCATTTGCGGCCTGAACTTGCGCCAACGCTTCCAATCAGTTAAAAGCTCCCAAGCCAGAGCGTTGAAAAATGCAAGGAAGGATTGCTATGTATAAAATCATCGGAGCAGATCAGAAAGAGTACGGCCCCATCGATGCCGACCAGATCCGCCAATGGATCTCGGAAGGCCGCGCCAATGGCCAGACTCGGGCCTGCCTTGAGGGCACACAAGACTGGCGTCCGCTCGAAGCCTTCCCGGAATTCGCCTCGCTGGCAGCGCCCTCCCGCCCGGCCCCCCCCGGCCCCGCCGCTTATCCCGCGAGCGCTGAACCGGCCAAGCCCCCCGGCGCCATCAAAGTTTTCGGCATTCTGAATATCTGTTTTGGCGCCCTCGCGTTGCTGTGCACACCTTTTTCCCTGGTTTCCACCACCATCGCCGCGAAGAAAATCCATTACTCGCCATTCATGATGCATTGGCTTTACGTCTCGGCCTTTCTCGGCATCATCGCGGCGTGCGTTTCGATCGCCAGCGGCATTGGTTTATTGAAACGCCACGCCTGGGCTCGGCGGCTGGCAATCTATTACGGCGTTTACTGCTGCATCATGGCGTTAATTGCCCCGGCCGTCACTTTGACCAACCTTCCGGAAGGCGGTCCCAACCCCGAAGCCGGTAAAATGATCGCTCTTATCAGCGTCGCTATCGGCGTGCTCGTGCAACTGACCTACAATATCCTGCTCATTTATTTCTTGAGCAAACCGGAGGTCAAACAAGCGATGGGCGAAAGGGATTAAGACCTGCTAACGAAATGATTCCTCCTGCCCGCGGTGGCAGGGCGGGTCACTCTGTGCGCGCTCCAAAACTGAGCCAACAACGGCGCCCGCCCGCCAAGGCGGGACACCCTGCCATCAAATGCATTTTGTTAAAGCTCCAGGCAGTGTAGGATACTTGTCGTGATCAAGATGCTCATTCCGCAGAAGCCGTTGACGCAGTCCAGGGCGCTCTATTGTTTCGTCATCAACCAACTCGCCACCCCTGGACTCGGTTCCCTCCTTGGAGGCAGGCCGCTGGCCGGAGCCGGACAGCTTAGCCTTGCCATTCTCGGCTGCCTCACCATGATGATTTGGTTTTTTCAAACCATGAAAGCCTATTACGGCACCATGGTGGGTGATACCGCTCCTCCCGGAAACATCCATTTCCTCATCGCGGGCGCGTTGATCTTCGGAGTCTCGTGGTTTTGGTCCCTCGCCACCAGCATCAGTTTGATCCGTGAAACCTCCGTGAAACCGCCCGAAAACCCGTCCGCGACTCCTCCGCGCATTACAAATCCGCCCCCCAAAATGTAATGGTAAAATTTTTACCCTGACGCATCCTCATGCCAGAGTGTTTGAAAACTCCTCTTAAACAGAAAGGCGCGTTATGTATAAAATCATCGGTGCCGATGGGCAGCAATACGGGCCTGTAAACGTCGAAACCATTCGCCAGTGGCTCGCGGAAAACCGCCTCAAGCCCGAAAGCCTCGTGCAGGCCGAAGGCTCGACCGACTGGAAGCCGCTCAGCTCGTTCCCCGAATTCGCGCCCGAGCCCAAAACCGTTCCGCCCACCATCACGCCGCTCGCCACGCACCCTCCGGTCAGCGGCTCCAACCCGCGCGCCTCCAACAAAATCCCCGCCGGCATTTGCGGCATCATTCTCGGCGGCCTGGGCATCCACAAATTCATCCTGGGTTACACCGGCGCCGGCCTCATCATGCTGCTGGTGTCCGTGATCTCCTGCGGCACCCTCTACCCCGTCATGCACCTCATCGGCCTCATCGAAGGCATCATTTACCTGACCAAAACCGATGATGAATTCGTCCGCGTTTACGTGGATAATCGCAAAGAATGGTTTTGAACGTGCCGCGGGCGTCTCGCCCACGGGAACCGGAATTCACGGGCGGAACCCGCCTGCTAGGTCGTAAGCTATAGCAGATTAAATTTTCTGTTGGTTTGACCCCAAGCTACTCTTTAAACGACGCCACCGGCGCGACTCCCGCCACAATCGTGCTGCGCGGCTTCCCAATTTCATACAAGCGATGAATCTCCGCCGGCGAAAGCGGCCGGCTCAACAGCGCAAATTCGTCCATGCGCCCATGAAAATCCCGAATGCGATAGTTCGCATCCGGCTTTGGCGAAAGCGGCGTCCAATTTCCCAATTCCAGCGTGCCAAGCGTCAGCTCCCGTATCTCCGCGGGCTTCGCCGCCACGCGTTTGCCGTTCAGGTAAATGCTCATTTGCCCGGCCACGCCATCGTAGACCGCGGCAAGCTGGATCCATTTGCCAAAATAGTCGCGCGTGATTATCGGCCGGCTGATCAAATGGTTCCACTGCGCTTTGCCGCCCTTCACCCGCACCGCCAAATCCACCCGGCCATCGCGCAAAATTTCCCAATGTGTCTCCCCGCTCTTCGACGTGTCCACCAGCGCCAGCGCATTCCATTGGTTCGGCAGGCCGTCCACGCGCAACCACGCCATATAAGTCAGCGATTGAAACTTGCCCGGCACCGCCAGTTGCACGCGGTCATCGTCGCTGTTGAACTCCAGCGCGCTCTTTCCCGGCCAGCGCCCTTCGCCCCAGTCACATCCCATGATCGTCGCGCGGGAAGACGCGCGCGCGCCCAAAGCGCGATTGACCAAATTCCGTTCCACATCATGCGCGTCCTCAAAATCGAAATGCACCAGCGTGGCCGGATCATAATCCAGCGAACGATTCAAAACCTTCCACCCCTTGAACCGCGCCTGCAGTTCCGCCGATTCGCGCCGCGCCAGTTCCACCGGGCTCATGAATTCCAATTGATCGTCCGCCGGCAGCGGTTCCAGCGCGTGGCCGCTCACCTCCACTCCCTCGCCGGCCGTCAACAGGCGCGGCTGGTTGGTGCTTTCCGTCGCCACCTGCACTTTTCCTTCAAACACTTCCAATTGCGCCGGCTGCGCTTTCGGGCAACTTAATCCAAACGCCGTCCCCAAATCCGTCACCGTCGCGTCCGCCGTGTAAATCCTGAAACCATGCGCCGGCTCGGGCACGTGCGCGGTCAATTTCCCAAAATCCAGTCTCGCCTCTTCCGGCGAAATCAATTCAAACGCCGCCGGCCCTTCCAGGATCACGCGCGCACCGCTGTAAAATTCAATTTGCAGCGCGCCCGCCTTCAACCGCAGCCATTGCGATGCCACTGCCGAGCCGATGTCCACCGCGTTGGTGTCTCCGTCCCACACCACGCCGCTCCCGCGCGTCACGCGCGCAATCAGGTTCGTCTTGGCCGCCGGCTCCGGGCCCGCGTTCACCACCATATCGTCGTCCACCGGTTGCAGTGACCGCAACCCCAGCCACACCATGATGACGGCTGCGCACGCCGCTCCGCTCAAAGCAACCTTCCAGCCCACCCGGCTCGCGCGCCGCAACCAATCAATGAAACTGTCGAAAGCGTCGCCGCGCAATTGGCGCCGTTCACGTGCCACTTCCAACGCCGGCTTCACGCCGTAATTCAGCTTCGCCGCCGCATGCGTCCAGCCGTGCAATGATGCCCGGCCCCAAAATTCCCGCCGCGCCGCGTCCGATTGCAGCAGCGTGCGCTCCAGTTCCTGCTTTTCATCCGGCGACAGCGTCCCGTCCAGGTACGCATCCAGCAACACGATCAGCCGTTCATCCCTCATGACACATCCTCCTGCCGTATCCGGCGCTCCAGGCATTCCTGCAAAACCGTGCGCGCGCGCGACAACGCCACCCGCACCGCGTTCGGCGTCCACGAAACCAGGCTGGCAATTTGCGACGGCGAATGTTCCCCGTAATAACGCAGATACATCATCTGCCGCGCCTTGGGAGCAAGCTGCTCCAGGCAATGCTGCAACAGCGCCACGCGCGAATCGTCAAAATGATGCTCCGGTTCGACCGTGCACAAGGCTTCAATGACCTCTTCCGACAGCGCCTGCGATTTCGCCCGCCGCCGCAGCAATTCCAGCAGCTTGTAACGCGCTATGGTGCAGGCCCACGCAAAAAAATTCGTCCCCTCCTGGAATTCGTTTGCCTTGCGCGTGACCACCAGGAAAACCTCCTGCAACAAATCCTCCGCGTCGGTAAAATTCGGCTCCAGGGAAAGGATGAACGCGCGCAGCCCGAGCTGGTGCTTCACGAAAAGCTGCTGCACCCGCATCGTCTTCTCGACCGATGCGGTGGACTCGCCCTTTATTGGCGGCTCGATTGGCGCGTTATTCGGCATCGCAAACCCCGGCTGGCACTTCATTTTTCCGTAAGAAAATGCCGTTGCTGCGCCTATCATTAGCACATCATTGCAACCGCGACAGGCAAAATAAACCCGGCATCGTAGCGCAGACATTCCTGTCTGCGGGTTCGGGCGACTTTCCAGTCGCCCGTTTCAATGCCGCCCGATGTTCGAGACGGGCACAAAAAAGCCGCCGGGCGCTTTTGCCCGGCGGCCATGCCAGATCAATTCAAGGCCCTATGGCTGCACTTTCACATCAATGAACTGCTGCGGCGCGCCCGGAACGATCGGGTTGGTGTAATCGAACGTCCCATTGCTAAACCCATTCGTGAACACCGGCGTCCAGTTGCTCAACGGCATCGTGATATTCGTCGAGGTCAGGATCACGAAATGGAAGTTGTCATTCGGCACATTGTTGTTCGTGCCGTGCACCACCAGGTTCGTGCCCGAGAGCGTCACCGACGTAATGCTCGCATTCGTCGTCGGAGTCCCCGAAACGATGACATTGGTGACTGTAATGGAACCGTCCAACGCGAGATCATTTTTCCATTGATACGTCGTGCTGCCCGACGCATTGGAAAGCGGCAGGTTCACGGAGGCAAATCCGCTCACCGGCACGCTGAACAATTGGAACTTGTCGCCGCTGTTCAAGTCGGCGCCCATATTCGTCACCGTCAACGGTCCGGAGACGGTGATGCTCGACGCTGCGATTTGGTCGTTCGTCACGCCCGTCCCTCGTTTCAGGTCCATGACCACACTGCCGTTGAGCGTGGCCGCGTCGGAAACCGTCAACACCGCCGGCGCGAGGCCGTTGCCCGGATTGATGAACGAATTGGCGTTTTCCACCAGCGCACCGTCGATCGTGCCGCCGCCGGCGAGAATTTGCGGCTGGGCCGCGCCCAGCGTCAACGTGCCGGCCGCGCTCACATCCAACGTGGCGTTGGACAGCACAATCGCCGGGCTGTTCGTCAGCATCGCAGTGTCGGCCAGCACCAACTTGCCCTGGCTAATCACGGTGTCGCCGCTGAATATCTCCGATCCGCCGTTGGTTTGGAGCAGAGACAAAACCAGCGTGCCGGAGCCGGTCTTCACCAGGCTGCCGGGACCGCTGAATTCGTTCGCGAACAGCATGGTCGAGCCGCTGCTGATGTTAAAGGTGTTGGTCCCGTTCAACGTCACCGGGCCGTCGAATTCATTCGTCGCGCCGTGCTGCCCCAATACTGACGCGCCCGGGTTCAGGAACAGAACCTTGCTGACGGCGTTGGACATATCGAAGAAACCAACGGCTGCCCCGTTCGACACACTCAAGGTGCGGGCCGGGTCGCCCAGGCTCGGTATCTGCCACTGGAATCCGAGCGTGCCGCCACCGACGAGAATATCGCCCAGAGACGGATCGATCGACACACCGGCCATCTGCAACAGGCTGCCGCCCTCTTTGATCAGGGAAGGCCCGCCGCCGCTGGTCGTCAAAGCGGCGTCCTGCGCCGTCGAGCTGCTGGCGCGGAAGTCCAAGCGGCCCGGACCGCCAATCACGATATTGGTCGTGATCGCCAATTGGCTGAAGTTCGCCGCCACGAACGCGCTGCTGCCGCTGCTATTCACAATCGCGCCATTGCCGCCCACGCCCGAACCGGACGCCGTGATGGACCGGGTGCCCAGGTTCACGTTGTTCGTGAGGTCCAACGTCGCGCCATTGCTGACGAGGGTCGGGCTGGAGGTTCCACCCAAAGCCGCGCTGTTGAGAACGCGCAAGGTGCCATGCGCGATGATCGTCCCGCCAGTGAAAGTGCTCGCGCCGCTCAACGTCACCACGCCCGTGCCCCCATTGGTCAGCATGCCAGAGCCAGTGATCGCATTGGGCACCACGAGGTTGGTGTCACTGCGGTCGAACGCCAGCACGCCGTTGTTCGTCATCACTCCCGCACCCAGGTTGCCGTTGGTGCCGCCGGCGCCCACTTGCAGCGTGCCGAAGTTGATGAAGATCGGACCAGTGAACGTATTGGTGCCCCCGTTCGCGATCGTCAACGAAACGCCTTCAAGGTCCAGACCTCCCGGACCGCCGAGGCTGCCCGTGCCCGCGAAGGTGTACGCTTTCGAGCCGGCCTGCTCAATGATCCCCGAGGTCGTCCGCGCACCCGTGATGTTCACGGTCGTCACCGAGGACGAATCGTCGAAGGTCACCACGTCACCGTCGTTGAAGTTCGCCGCCGTTCCATTGCGCGTCCAGTTCGCCGTGGTGTTGTCCCACGTGCTGGAAGAGGCGCCCGTCCAGAGATCGTTGCCCTCCGCGGTGAGCACCTTGATCTGAATCGATCCCGGTGTCGTGCTCGGATCCACCACCGCGAAGCTGAAGAAACTATTCGCCGCCGTGGTCCGCAACTGGTTCGTCGCGCTCGCGGGCAGCGTCGCGCCGGTGTAGGTGATCAGCGTGTAAGTGTCGCCCACATTCATGAACGACAACGGCATGATCTGCAGCGTATTCGTGCCGCTCAGATTCAGGTTGCCCGCCGCCAGCAGATCGTTGCCACTGGCTGGCGTGGTGGACAACTCCAGCGCCACCGTGGCGTTGCTCAATGTGAGATTGCCCACGGTCAATGTGCCCTGCGGCACGCCGGAACTGTCGCCCGGCGACAGGACACCGCCCGCCAGCGCCGAGACGCTCGCGCTGACCGCGCCATTGCCCGCCAAAGTGGCGCCTGCGGCCACGATCGTCGCGCTCGAAAGCGTGCCGTCCACCACCAATGTGCCGTTGCTCACCGTCGTGCCGCCGGTGTAATTGGCCGCAACGCCGCCGGCGATCACGTTCGTGCCCGTGCCAGTTTTCACCATGCTGCCGCTGCCGGACAGCGGTCCGCTAAACATCAACGACGCGCCGGACACGGCGTCGAAGACGCACGTGCCGTTCAACGTCACCGGCCCAGTAATCAGGTTCGGCGTGCCGGCCCCGCAAAGGAGCACGTCGTTGGTGCCGGTTCCGCCGTTGAGCGCGATGTTCTTGGCCAGCGGGTTCGCGGCATTAAAGATCTCGAACGTCGCCCCGGTCTCCACCGTCAGCGTGCCGTTCGGGTCGCCCAGGCCCGTCGTGTTCGTTTCGTAATCCAGCGTGCCCTGTTTAATATCAATGTTCGCCAACGCGGAATCCACCGTGGCTCCGACAATGCCGATGAGATTCGGGCCCACCTTGGTCAGCGAATACGCGCTGCCGGCAGGCGAGGTCGCCAACTGCGCCGCGGCGCCGCGGATATCCCACCGGTTCGTGCCGCCGAACGTGGTATCGCCCGCCAGCGTCACCGAGCCCAACGCGTTCTGACTGGACGCGCCCGAATTGATGATCGCGCCCTGGTTGTTGATGCCCGTGCCGGAGACGGTCACCGCCGCTGTGGTGTTCAACGTTTGGCCGTTGACGTCCAGCACGGCGCCGGAGCTGATCGTGGTCGGGCCCGTGCCGAGCGCATTGCCACTGCCCGCTTGCAACGTGCCGGTCTGCACGTTGATCGCTCCCGTGAACGCGCTGTTGTTGCCGCTCAACTTCAGCACCGCGTTGTCCTGCTTGGTGATCGTGCCCGCGCTCGATATCGCGTTCGGCACCGTGAGGTTCGCGCCCCGGTCGAAGATAATGCCGCCGTCGTCCGTCACGTTGCCGCCAGGCAGCGTGCCCGTGCCGCCGTTGACGCCGACTTGCACCGTCGCGCCGCCGGCGATGGTGAGCCCGCCGCTGATCGCATTGTCGACGCCGAAAACAACATTGCCTGCGTTCACCGCCACGCCGCCTCGGTAGCCGTCCACGCCCGTATTCGCCAGCGTCAACGTGCCGGAGCCATCCTTAATCAGCCCGGCCGAGCCAACCAGAGCGCCCGTGCCACTGAACGTGTAATTGAGTGAGTTGTTATTCACGCTGATGACACCCGGCTGCAGGCTTCCGATCAGACTCACTTGGCCGGTCAAGGCCGTATCGTCAAAACCAACCGGATCCGCTGTTTCGAAAGAAGACGGCGCCTGGCTCGGCGAGCCTTTGAAGGCGAGCCAATTAGTCGTGACCGTGTCCCAGAAAGTCGGATTCGTCGCATCACCGCCCACCCAGGTCAAAACTGATGGGCCATTCGTGAGCACCAGCACGATGCGGCTGTGCGTCACGTCGTTTGAAATATATCCGCCGGTGCTGGCGTTGGGAGTTGCCCCAATCGCAAAATTCATGCTGCCCGACAGCGTCCCCGCATATTGAATAACCGGGAACAAAGCCGGATATCCCGTCACGCCGTTCACCGACGCTATGTTGACCACATTCGAACTGCCGCCAATCGCGAGGCTGGCGGCCGTCACATTGACGGTCTCGGGATTCACGTCCAGCGTCAGCGCTCCGTTCGTCATCGCCAATGCTCCCACCGAGCCGTTGCCCGCCAGCGTGCCGCCATTCAGTTGAACCGGGCTGGCGATGGCGAAACTGTCCGCGTCACTCACGTCCAGCGTTGCTCCCGCATTGACCGCGATATTCGTCGTGCCGGTAAGCGCGCCGGAACCGCTCAACGCCAGCGCGCCGCCGCTAATCGTCGTTCCACCCGAATAGGTGCTGACGCCGCTCAAGGTTTCGATGCCGCCGCCAATTTTCGTCAGGGACAGCACGCCGCCGTTATCTTCAAAGGTGCCGCCAAAAGTGCCGGATTGATCGTTGTTGCCCAACGTCAGCGTGGCCGGCGTCCCGTCCCCGGCATTTTCAATAAAAGTGGAATCGTCGGTGCCGGCGCTCGACAAGCCGTTCACCGTTTGATCAAAGCCATTCAGATTCCAGGTGATCGTGCCCGTGCTAAAGCCGTGCAAAGTCACATTGCCGTAACCGAAGCCGTTGGGAATCACATCGGCCGCGCCGGAGGTGACCGTGTTCGCGCCGGTATTGCTGCGCGCCGTCATAATCGTGTTTCCAGTCCAATTGTCAGCCGGACTATTCAATGTCGCGCCGCCGTTGACCGTGGCAGCCGAACCGAGTGTCACATTGAACGCTCCCACAATCGGGCCGTTGAAAACCGCGTTGCCGCCAAAGCTCGCGTCGCCGATCAGCGTGACCACGCCCGAATACGTGCCGCCGCGAAAAGCGCCCAACGGCTCATGCGCGTCGCCGGCACCCGCCACAAACATCGCGTTCGTGATGACCGCTCCCGTGCCAATTCCGCTGGGAAACAAATAAGCGCCGGGCAGGACGAAAATCGGCCCCGAACCGCCGCCGTCGGGATTGGCGTTGCTAATTTCCGAACCCGCAAATTGCACGCGGCCTTGCAGCAGATACAACCCGCCCGAAAACGTATTGTGCCCGTCCAGCTTGATGCTGCCCGGTCCCATCTTCACCACCGTCACCGGCCCCGTGCCATTATCGGCGATGGTCGGTTCGAGAATCGTCGTGCCACTGGTTTCACTGTGGTTATTTGCCACGACGACAATTTCACCGGGAGTATTAACTGTCGGTCCGCCAGCCGTGAGCGTGCCGATACCGCCGTTCCCGGTCGTTCCATTGCCGCTTTGCGCCGTGCTGTTGGGCCCACCGATGAAAACCGCGCCGGACGTGCTCGGCCCGTTTCGAATGATGCCGCCGTACTGGCCCAAACGCAGCGTGTTGCCGGCGCCAATGGAAATACCGTCAAGCCCGCTCGAATACGTCGTCCACTGAATGGCATTGATATCGTTTGTCGTCCCCGCGTTGTCCGAGGCGATGTTCACTACCGATGCCCCGGCGGCATCGTTGATCGCTATGTTCGGATCGGTGCTGCCCGTAACTTGCGCGGCCACCGTGCTGCTGGCCGTCACATTGGAATAGCCCGTGTAATTGATAATGTTGCCGCTGCCGTCCACTGCCGCGAAATTGGTTCCCGTAAGCAGCGTGTGACCCGAATCGGTGAAAGTCGTCGGCGCATTTGCATCGCCGCCGATCAACGCGTAACCGCCCAGAATGCCGTTAACATTGGGTGAAGTCGTCGTCACATGGCCGCCGCCGGAAGCTTCCGGCGTGACAAACGTAATCGTGCCGCCCGGGCTGTGGCTCAACGCACCCAAGCCCAAATTCACCGTGCCGCCGGAGCGGTTCGTGGCCACAATGGCCGACCCGCCGAACGTCGCGAAGGCTCCGCTGAAATTTTGCACATCGGCGGCCGCGCCGCCGGACATGATCAATTGCGCCACGTTTTCCACGCCGCCACCCGCATTGCCGCCGCCGAGTTCCAGCGATGAACTGGAATTGATGATGCCGCTGGCCGGAGAAGTCGGCTGCGAGAAATCCAGGACCAGCGTGCCAATGGCGTTGGTCGTTACGCCCGTATAAGTGTTCGCTCCCGACAACGACAGCGTGCCATAGCCGCTCTTCGTCAGGCCGCCGGCGGTGCCATTGTTGGCCATCACGCCGCCGTAACTCAGCGTCAATCCCGTCGGCACATTAACGCCGCCCCATCCCGGTCCCACGGCGATACCACGACCGGCGCTCAATGCGAAGCTCGCCGTTGCGGACAACGTGCCGTTGTTCAATACCAGGTTCCCTCCGCCCAGATTTGTGTCGGCGCCCACGACCACCGTGCTCGAATTATTCACCGTCAGATTGCCCGTAAACGGATTCGCGCCATTTAAATTCACCGTGCCGCCGCCCGTGACCGTCAGGCCATTCGCCCCAGAAATCGTGCCGTTCAGCGTCAAGACACCGTTCGGCACCACGCGCACCGTCGGCGTCGTGTTCAACAACAGCGGCAGGGAAATCGTCTGCAGCGTCACCACTTGGTTGTTGGTGATGTTTCCGCCCAGCGCCACCTCATTGCCCGCGACAAAGAAAAATCCCGCCGGACTGTTAAATGTCAGATTTTTGAAGGTCGTATCCGCCGCGAAATTATTCGTGGCCGAAGTATTTCTCGTTCCGCCAAAAAACAGCGAATCGCCCGCGCTCGGCGCTGTTCCGCCGACCCAGTTGGCCGGCGTTTTCCAGAAGCGATCCTGTCCGCCGCCGCTCCAGGTGTCGTCCGCCGCCATGGCTTGCGCCGCGGCTCCAAGAAGAAGGCCGACAGATGCGGCCGTGAGAGTGAGGTGGCGGAGATGTTTTCTCCGAAATGAGTTGGGGTTGGTGTTCATCGTTGTAGGGAGTTATGATTTCTCATTTGAACGGATTTGATCGAAAGCTGATTTCGGGAAATTGCCTCGGGCTGGTGTCAATCGCTCCGCATTCCAAATTCGCTCCCGTCAGGATTATTTCGAAGAGAGCGGCTGGACCACTCACCGGGAGAACACAAGCCGCTCGCATCGGCTTGTTTTCGTTTCTCGACACACTGGCGCGATTGGTATTTTGTTTGAGCATGCCGGGGCAATGGCCTTCTCAATAACAGTTAGGGTTTATCAGTATGAAATTGCTTTACGATTCCATCATTCGCCGGAGGAAGTGTCCGGCCGAACGAGCTTCCGAATGGGTTTGCTCACTGGGAACTTCAAAACAACTCAATTATGCAGGAACAAAAAAAGAATAAAATAGAACGTACGTTCTAAAAATTTTTTGTCATAAAAATCCCGGTGCCATTTCGAAGGCCGCGAAGCGTTTGCCGCTCGCTTAACTCTCCTCCTCGTCCTCGCTCTCGCTCTCGCTCTCGTTCTCGTCCTCGTAATTCGAGAACGAGGACGAACGGCGAATTGCTCCCGTCCTATCCCGCCCGCTTCAGCGCCCCGGCCTGATCCCGATATTGCTTCGGCGACATCCCCGTCGCCTGCTTGAACGCGATGCAAAAACTGTTCGCGCTCTGGTAGCCGCACATGTTCGAGAGCACTTCCAGTTTGTAACCCGATTCCCGCAACAACCGTTTCGCGCGCTCGATGCGCACGCGCTGCAATTCCTGCCCCGGCGTCCGGCCCAGGTGCTCCATGAAGGCCTTGTGCAATCCGCGGCGCGACATCGCCGCCACGCCTACCAAATCCTCCACGCCAATCATTTCATGGCAATGCTCCCAGATGAATCGCAGGCTGTTCGCCACGCCTTTGTGATTCACCGCCAGCAAATCGCTGCTCTTCCGCACAATCATCCCCAGCGCCGGCACGCGAATCGCCTCCGGCGGCACCCGTTTGCCATTCATCATTTCATCCAGCAACGCCGCTCCGCGATAACCCAGCGTCTCGAGGTTCGTGTCCACGCTCGAAATTGGCGTCTGCATCGCATCCGGCGCGAGCAAATAATTTTCCGCGCCCACAATCGCCACCTGCTCCGGCACCTGCAAGGCCGCGCTCTCGCACGCCTCCAGCACGTGCAACGCATGCTCGTCGTTCGCGGCAAAAATCCCCAGCGGCTTCGGCGCCTGTTTGATCTGCGCCGCCAGCCATTTCCGGCGCTGCCGCCATTGCTCATTGTCCGTGCGGAACGCGGAGGATTTATGCCAGCGCAACCACGTGCACTCGTGCTCCGTCCGCGCCAGCGCCTTCACAAAACCAGCGCCACGCTCCTCGTACGACCAATTGTCCGACTCGCTGTAAAAAATAAAATGATTCAGCCCGCGCGACAGAAAATGCTCCGCCACCAACTCCGCCGCATGCGCGTGGTCCTCCAGCACGCGTGGAAACTGCAGATACGGCCGGCGAAAACTAAAATCCACCGTCGGCCTTTCCGTGCGCCGCACAAATTCCGCCAAATCGTCGCCCGCGCCGAGCCACGCCAGGATGCCATCCCCCTCCCATCCCCACGGAATCACCTTCTCGCGCGCCAGGTTCGCCGAGAGGTTCCACTCATGCTCCAGCGCGTAACGCTCGATGCCCCGATGCAGACGGTAATCATACCATCCGAGCGCCACCAACACGCGCTTTTGACGCTTTTTCATTGGCCAACCAAAGTCACGCGCTCCGGATGTTTCAGGCAATACGCCGAATTCTCCACGTATTTTTGCGCCCACGCCTTCAGCCCGGCCCGTTCCTCGCGCGTCAACGCCCGCACAATCTTCGCCGGCGCACCGAGCACCAGCGAACCCGGCGGCACCGCCATGCCCTGCTTCACCAGCGCCTTCGCGCCGATGATGCTTTGCTTCCCGATCACCGCGCCATCCAGAATCACCGAACCCATGCCCACCAGCACCTCATCTCCCACCGTGCAGGCATGCACCACCGCCGAGTGGCCGATGGTGACCCAATTTCCCACGACGCACGCAAAATCATCCGCCAAATGCAGCACCGCGTTGTCCTGGATGTTCGTGTGATGCCCGACCACGATGCGGTTGATATCGCCGCGCAGGACCGCGTTGTACCAGACGCTGGAATAATTTCCCAAAGTCACATCCCCCAGCACCGCCGCGCCGCGCGCGATATAAACTCCCTTCCCGAGCTTCGGCTTTTTCGAGAGGAACCGGTCCAGTTGCTTTTCCAGTTTGCTCACCCTCCCAGCTTGCCGCTCGCAGCGCCGAAAGGAAAATAAAAAAACTATCTGAACTGTAGGAGACGACGTGAGGAGTCTCTCGAAAATCCGCAGCCAGAAGCCCGCATCCTCCTCCTCGTCCTCGTTCTCGAATTACCGCGAAAATCGAATTACGAGGACGAGGTCGATGGACGAGCGTTCCTGGTTTGACGCGCGCGGGCATTCGAGAGTGTCCTCACGTAATCTCGCGCTTTCCAAAACAAAAAACCCGCCGGCTTGCACCAGCGGGTGGGTTACCCCGGTCCCTCCAGACCTCACCAACATCCATGGCGATAAAGGCGATGCAAATGAAGACCCAAACCGAACCGCACCACCGGAACAGGCGCGTAGACCACGGGCGGCGCGACCACCACCCGAGGCGCCACCACGATCGGCGCCGCATAAACCGGCGGAGCCACGAGCACCGGCGCGGGCCGCACATAAACCACCGGCGGCGGCGCGTAATAAACCGGCGCGCGAACCGCAATCACCGGCGCCGGGATGCCAATGGAAAACCGAACACCCGCATGCGCCGTCGAAGCGCCCAACGCCGCCATTCCCAATACCGCCAAAGCCAAAATCATCTTTTTCATAAGTTGCCTTTCGTATTCGTGGCTCCTTCCGAGCCTCAATTGTCCGACGCGCCAACCTCATTTTTATTCAATGCGGCACGTAGCGCAGCCGTCCCGGCCGCGAGTGTCGGCAGCGTCTCGCTGCCAGACATTAAGGCAGGAACACACCGCAGTTGACCATTTTCCCGCTATCGGCGAACGTTTGCCGTCGATTTCAAGGTGCTGGGCGCGAAACCGATGGAACCGTAACGAGCAACTATGCCTAAAAAACCGCCGATGACCCGCCAGCGGCTGCCGCGGTCGTTCAAGGAACTGACACCCGCCAGGCATTTCAATCCGCGCACGTTTTTTCACGAGATGGTCTGGAAAACGTTGCTCACCCGCCGCACCGGCCAGTATCGCAAACCCGTTTTTCCCAAATTGAAACACGGCGAAGTCGCCATCACCTGGATCGGCCACGCCTCGTTTCTTATTCAGTTCACCGACCTGAACGTTCTCATCGATCCGAATTTCGCGAACTGGCTTTTTCTGCTCAAACGCATCAAACGTTCCGGCCTGAAAATCCACGACCTGCCGCCGATCGATCTCGTCCTGCTCACACACGCCCACTTCGATCATTTTCACAAACCCACCCTGCGCCGATTGCCGCATCCGAAAATCGGCGTGATGCCCTGGGGCGTGGGCGAGCTCGCGTTGGACCTCGGTTTCGAGCGCATCATCGAGCTGGAATGGTGGGAAAGTTTCTCCAACAACAACTGGCAGGTCACGCTGACGCCCAGCAAGCATTGGGGCGCGCGCACGTTGCGCGACCAGCATCGCGGTTACGGCGGCTTCATTCTCAAGCACCAGGGCCGTTGCATCTATCACGCCGGCGACAGCGCGTATTTCCATGGCTTCAAGGAAATCGGGCGCCGCATCGCGCCCGAAATCGCCCTGCTGCCCATCGGCGCGTATTACCCCAAATCCTTCCGCAAAGTCCACATGGGTCCCGACCAGGCGATGAAAGCCTTCAAGGATTTGCGCGCCAAACAATTTGTGCCCATGCACTACGGCACCTTCAAATTGTCCTTCGAAGAAATGGACGAACCCCCGCGCTGGCTGTTGGAAATCGCGCAGAAGGAAAATTTGACGAACTGCGTGAGGATTTTGGATGAAGGGCTGCCGGTGGTGTTTTGAGTCCGGTAGCGGCGGCTCGAAAGAGCGCCGCAATCTTTTTTTCGGCTCAACCGGCAAATAGGTCAGGGGAATGAAAAGGCTTCTATAATCGGGGCCATGCCCAACCATTTCCTCACGCTCGCCTGCCTGTTGATTCTGTCGTTGGATGCGCGCGCACAAATTGCCACTGGCATCACCAACTCCGCCGTGCACTCGACGAACAAATTCGTCATGCACTTTACCGAGCCCGCCCCGCTCGATTTCAATGATCACGAGGGCTACCAATCGCTCTTCGATGGCGTGAGTCTCAAGGGCTGGGACGGGAACCCGAAATTCTGGCGCGTGGAAGACGGCGCCATCGTCGGCGAATCCACCAAACAAAATCCCAGCGGCAATTCCTATATCGTCTATCGCGACATGAAGGCGAAGGATTTCACGTTGAAATTCGAAATCAAAGTCCTCGGCAACGGCGGCAGCGGCTTTCTATATCGCAGCCAGACCGGCATCCCCTGGCTCGCGCCCATCAGCCCCGTCGTCACCTCCAACGTCGACCCCGTGAACCTCAATTGGATGCTGACCGGTCCGCAGGCCGATTTCTGGCCGAGCAAAATTTACACCGGCCAATTTTATTCCGAGAACACGCCCATGCGCATCATCGCCTGGCGCGGACAGGTGGTGGAAAATTTTGGCGCGCAGAAAAAACGTCTCATGGGCACCATCGGCGACCGCGCCGCGCTCGGCAATTTCGTCAAGACGAACGATTGGAACCAATACACCGTCATCGCCCGCGGCGGCACCTGCCTGCACATCGTCAACGGCCAGCTCATGGCCGTCCTCGTCGACGACGACCCGAACTCCTCCAACAATCAACCCGGCTACTTCGGCATCGAAATCGAAGCCATCACTAAAGTCTTCGTGCGGAATATTTGGGTTAAAAAACTGGATTGAACGCATAGTGGCACGGGCGTCTCGCCCGTGTGAACAGAACCTCTCGGGCAAGACGCCCGTGCCACTAAACCGCAGTCATGGTCGATGACGAAACCGAACACCTGCAACAGCTCTATAGAATTGTTACCCATTCAGTTACTTACTCTTGACTACTATTCTTGGTATGGTACAAATTTCCTGACCACTATCTGTGGGATTATGCGTTGCCCCAAATGCGGTTGTCAGGATGACAAAGTGATTGATTCCCGCGCTTCACGCGAAGGGGCCACCATTCGCCGCCGCCGCCAATGCATCGGCTGCGGCCATCGCTTCACCACGTACGAGGAAATTGAGCATCAAGGACTTATGGTCCTCAAACGCGATGGACGCCACGAGGAATTCTCCAAGGACAAGTTGCTGTCCGGCATCAAGAAAGCGTGCCAGAAACGGCCCGTCAGCCCCAAGGTCATGGAGGATCTCGTGGAAAAAATCGTGGACGAAATCGGCAGCAAATATGAACGCGAGGTCCCGGGCGACGTGATCGGCAAGCTCGTCATGGATGGTTTGCGCGAAATTGATGAAGTCGCCTATGTCCGGTTCGCCAGCGTGTATCGGCGATTCCAGGAAGCGACGGATTTCGTGCAGGAAGTCAAAAAACTGGAGGCCAAACAATGATTGCACTCGCATCCGATTGCCTGCTGTTCGAAACGAGCAGCGGCGAAAGCATTCCGTTCTCCGCCGAAATGATTTCCGTGGAGCTGACCAGCGACGGCATCGGCGCGTTCGATCCGGAATTTCTCAAGCACGCGGCCAGCGCGGTTTTTCATTATTTCAAACATGACCTGGGCCGGATCACGGTCACGGTCGGCGAATTTGCCGGTGCGCTGGAGAAGGTCCTGCGCGGCTTCGGGTTGCAAGCCGAGCCGCCGGGGCCTGCCGACGAAGTGGAAATGGACAGCCTGGATCGGCGCATCGTGAATTCCGATTTACGCCAGCTCGCCTGCGAATCGGGCAAGGGGTTTGAATTGTTTTTCTTCCCGCGGCTGCGCGATGAGTTGCGCCAGCAGTTGTTGCTGGGGCCGGAGGTGCTGCTTTTCCGCGGGTTGCGGAGTTGCGTGAAGCAACTCACGGGGGCGCGTCGCTGGAGCGCGCGCTGCCGGAGTTTGGAGGAGCAGATTGTGGAATTCCTGCGCAATTGTTTCACGACGGAGGCGAACCAGGCGGATTGCGCGCTGTTGGTGGAATAAATTTCGGGCTAGGCTTGCTCGGAGCCGTCATTTGCTATGAGTATAGCAATCGAAAAATTCCCGACGATGCCGGGCCGACCTTGTCGGTTCTGTCTTTGCTTGCAGGGAGGTAGTGTATTTGCCGACTTTGATATAGATGCTGTTGGCAGTGTCTTCCTTGTTAGGATTTCGTTCGACGGCTTCGGCTGTTGCAATGTTGGAGAGCCCATCACAAAGATGAGCGCAGGCGACTCACGTTTCCTTCTTGATTCAATTGCTCATGGCGAACTGGGAGGCATTCAAATCGAAGAGACGTTGCGAAAATACTTTCGGGAGAACAAAGGTGTGATTTGGAGCGACGCTCTTGCGGAGCATGATTTACTTTGACTGCCACTCGCGGGTCTCATTGAATGATCTAACAAGGCATTGCGCGCCTCGACGCGCGAGGCCACGTTGACTCGAAACAACAAAGGATGAATATGACTTTATTCGAAAAAATCATTGCTCGCGAGATTCCGGCTAAAATCGTTTACGAGGATGACAAGGTGATCGCGTTTCATGACGTCAAACCGCAGGCGCCGGTGCACGTGCTAATCATTCCGAAAAAGCCGATTCCGCGCATCGCTGAGGCGCATCCGGACGATCACCAGGTGTTGGGGCATTTGCTCATCAAAGCGGCCGAGGTGGCAAAACAACTCGGGCTCACCAAGGACGGATTTCGCCTTGTGATCAATAACGGTCCGAATGCGGGCGAAGCCGTGCCTCATTTGCATTGCCATATCATCGGCGGGAGGAAGATGGACTGGCCGCCGGGATGATGCATTGTAGCCGCCGAGGTGACGAGGCGGACTCTTCTGAACTATACCAACGTCCGCCTCCTCACGTCGGCGGCTACGTCATACTCGCGGAGTGAATTCCGCGCTCCGGACGGTTTCCAAAAATCTCTCGATGGCGGTTTCAAAGCCCGGTGCTTCCCAGGCGGCATCGTTGTGATCGCCGCGCAGTTCGAAGAAAAACTTCGGCGCGTTGGCGGCGGCGAAGTTTTGCTCGCTGTGGCGGAAATGGATTAAATGGTCTTCGCGGCTGTGCATGATGAGCACGGGGATTGTTAAGCGCGGCAATTTGCTGCGCGTGTCGTAACGAATGCTGCCCACGAGCCGCACCGGGAGCCAGGGATACAATTCCGCGCCGATGTCCGGCAGGCTCGTGAACGTGCTTTGCAAAATCAGGCCGCCGGTCTTTTCGCGCAGGCACAATTCACTCGCGATGCCGCCGCCGAGTGATTCGCCATAGACGATGATGTTTTTGGCGGCAAAACCTTTTCGCCGTAGCCAGTGATACGCCGCTTGCGCATCGCGATACGTTCCTTCCTCGCTCGCACGGCCGTGGCTTCGCCCGTAACCGCGATAATCGATGGTGAAAACGTTCGCGCCGAGGTCGAGCAAGGCGCCGTAAAGGCCGAGGCGATGGCTGATGTTCCCGCCGTTGCCGTGACAGTTCAGAAAGACGAACGAGCTGTTCGGTGAATTGCTTTGCGCGACAAAAAACCAGCCGTTGAGTTCGATGCCGTCGCTGGTTTTGAAAAAGACATCTTCGAATGGCCGGCCGAGGTCCGCGCCGCTTGCCTCCATTCGGCGCGAAGGATGATAAACGCGGCCGTGTTCAAACCAGCGAAATAACATTGCTGAGAAAATGCCACATTTTCGCCCGGATGGCGAGAAAGTCTGTAACGCGTGAAACGTGAATTTTGGAATGCGCCGGCTGTTTTCGCGATGGCTTTTCTTGATTCACGCCACTGGCCAGCTCAAAATCCGCGCCATGGCCAACGAAAATAGCTCGGACGCGTGTCCTTTATCGCAAGGGCAATCGAGTGAGGAAACATCCGGTGAACACTGGCGCTGGTGCCCGCGTTGCGGTCATGAATTGCACAATGAAAAATGCAAGCTGCGGTGCCCGAGGTGCCATTATTTCATGAGCTGCTCGGATTTTGACTCGTAACACGTGAAACGTAATGCGTGAAACGTGAAAAAAACGAAATTTTAAGCCGTCGGTAATTCCAAAATTCACGTTTCACGCTTTACGTTTCACGAATCAGCCCCAACCTCCTTCTTCTCCCTTAACTTCGCCAACGCCGCCAGCGCCGCTTCACTTTCCGCGGCTTTTTTGCTTTTGCCGCGGCCGCGGGCGAGTTCCACGCCGCCATGAGCGACGGTGCATTCGAAGATGCGGTCATGATCCGGGCCGGTGGCGGAAACGACGTTGTATTGCGGCGCTTCGGAGGACACCGCCTGAAGCATTTCCTGCAATTCGCCCTTGGGATTTTCCATGATCGGAATCACCGTGAGGCCGCCAAGTTCATGGCTGAATTCTCGCAGAATGAATTCGCGCGCCGCCTCAAAACCGCCGTCGAGGAAGAGCGCGCCAACCACCGATTCGTTGGCATCGGCCAGCGCGGAGGGGCGTTGGCGGCCGCCGTGCGTTTCCTCGCCGCGGCTGAGAATCAGATGCGCGCCGAGATTCAACGCCGCGCCGTGCTCGGCCAGCGTCTGGCGATTCACCAGCTTGGCGCGCGCCTTGGTCAAAGGGCCTTCGTCGAAGGCAGGAAATTTTTCGTAAAGCTCGCGCGTGAGGACCAGTTGCAGGACGGCATCGCCGAGGAATTCAAGGCGTTGATTGGTCTGCGTCGCCGTGCCCTGCTCGTGCGCGACGGATGGGTGCGTCAATGCGAGCCTGAGCAGGTTCAGGTCGGCAAACGTATATCCCAGGTTGAGTTCCTCAATTCCGGGCACGGCTTAAAATTATTCTGCTTTGGTTTCGACCGCGGCTTCCACCGGTTCTGACGCTGCGCCGGCTTCAGTGGTTTCAGCGGTCGGCGCTGCGGGGGCGTCTGGCGCCGGAGTGGGCGGGTTCAATCCATGTTCCAACAACGCAGCGACATCGCGCTGGACGACTTCGAGTTGATCGAGCCGCAGGTTTGGATCCGCGATGGTGAAAACGTCGCCTGTTTTGGGATGTTCATAGATGAAGATGCGCTGGCCATCGCGCACGACCTGTTCCTTCACTTTCAAAATGCGTTTGCGCTCGAGCATGACGGCCAGGATGTAGCCGGCGGGGGCGTGTTGGGGGTCGTTTTGCTCGATGAGTTTCCGCAGGAGGGTTTCGGCGGTCTCTTTCTGGATGGCTTCTGTGACCGGCGGCGGGGCCTGGTAAACGCCCTGCCAATGAGAAATGTAGCCGCCCTGGCTTTGGGCATCAGCCAGCTTGGCCTGCCAGCAGCCAGCGCAGACATCGGAGCGGCGGAACCCCGATTTGTCGTCAAACAACAGCGTGTGATACGGTTCCTTGTCCGCGAACGTTTTGCCGCACACTTCGCAGCCATGGCTGCGCGATTGAATGTTCCACTCGGTAATCAAGCGTAGCAAATGTAACGCCTTTATCCTCAAAACTGCAATCTCATTTGGTTCGAAGAGAAGCTCCAAGTACCAAGCGTCCAAGCTCCAGAGAACATCCAAGCACCAAACACCAATTCGCGCGCGAGCCCATTTGGATGTTCGAATTTGGAGCTTCCCTGGAGCTTGGACGCTTGGACGCTTGGAGCTTTTTTAGCCTATTTAGCCATTTAACTCATTTAGCCGATTGCACTATATTGGTCACGACATGCGCATTGGCTCGCTCACATTGCCCTCGAATTTGTTTCTCTCGCCGCTCGCGGGATATACGAATCTGCCGTTCCGCCTCGTGGTGCGGGAGCTCGGCGGCGTGGGGCTTTGCACGACGGACCTCGTCAATGCGCGCTCGCTGCTCGAAAAACGCGAGAAGGCGTTCAAGCTCATCGAGACCCGTCCGGAAGATTCGCCGCTGGCGGTGCAGCTCTTCGGTTCGGTGCCGGAAGAGATGCGCGATGCGGCGGCGTTTTTGGAATCGAGGGGAATTGCGTCGATCGATATCAACATGGGTTGTCCGGTGCGGAAGGTCGTGAATGTGGGCGGCGGTTCGGCGATGATGACGGACCTGGCCCGGACGGCGGCACTGGTCAAAGGCATGGTGGACGCGGTGAAAATTCCCGTGACGGCCAAAATGCGGCTGGGATGGGATGACGAGAACATCACGGCGCCCGATTTGGCGCGCGCGCTGGAAGATGTGGGTGTAACGGCGATTTTTATTCACGGCCGGACGCGGCAACAGGGTTTCGCCGGGTCGGTGAACCTGGCCGGCATTCGTTCGGTGGTGCAGGCGGTGAAAACCATTCCCGTGATTGGGAACGGCGACATCATCACGCCGCAAGCGGCGAAGAAGATGTTTGATGAAACGGGCTGCGCCGGAGTGAGTATTGGGCGGGGCGCGTTTTATGATCCGTGGATTTTCCGCAGGACGCTGGAGCATCTTCGTTCCTGTAGGAGCCGGCGTGAGGAGGCTCTAACCTTTTCCGCGCCGAAAAATAATGAGCCTCCTTACGTCGGCTCCTACGATGAAGCCTTGCCGCCGGAGCCGCCTTTTGCCGAGCTAGTGCGCGTGCTGTGCCGGCATTTGGATTTGATGGTGGAAGTTTTTGGCGAGGAATTGGGTTGTCGCATGTTTCGCAAAGTGGCGCCGTGGTATGCCAAAAGGTTCGGGCCGGCGGCGGAATTTAACCGGCATGTGGTGCGGATTTCCTCGCGGGCGGAGTTTCAGAATGTGCTGGAAAACTATCTGCGCTGGCGCGCGCAGTTCCTCGACGAGAACGGCGAGTTGAAGCCGAAATTCCAGCCGCCGCCAATGGTGGCTTCATTCATGCTTGAACCGGAGGTTGCCACGCGTCAGCAAATTCCCGTGCCGAAGGGGCCGGTCGAAGTGTGGTGAAACAAGACAGGAAAGCGGCGCAGTAGAGATGTTTCAGACAGAGCAGACGAAACCGATAGAGCAGCGCAAAGAAACTTCAAACGGAATTCTTTGGGTGGAAGCGACGGCTTTTTCGTTACTGATAATCCTCTCGTGGCTGACGGAACTATTTCGCTTTCCGCACCTGGTTTTCGGCGAGCCTTTCACGCCCAATTGGACTCGCGCGACGCTGCGCACGATAGTGATATTGTTCATCTGGCTGTGGGTTTTCCTCGGTACGCGAAAATTGCTGAGGCGGCTGCATTATCTCGAGGAATTTGTGCGCGTATGCAGTTGGTGCCGGAAGGTGAGCCACGAGGATGAATGGCTGGAAATGGAAAGCTATTTCAATTCCAAATTCGACACGAAGACCTCGCACGGAATGTGTCCGGATTGTTTGCAGAAGCATCGGGAAGAAATTGAGGCGGCGGTCAGGGCTTGAGAAATTTGGGGACACCGAGCCTCAAAAGCTTCCGTCTCACTTTCGCCGGTTACGCTGAAGCGGGCTGAAGCCGGCGCTCCTCTGTGGCCATGATGCTCTTTTTGTCCTTCGCCAAGCGGCCTTCTGGATGTATCTTTCTAGCAAGTAATGGCTTCTGAACCGACCGACAGCGTAAGCGTGAAGATTTTTTCCTCGCGCGACGCCGCCGAAGTCGCCGCGTCCCTGCTCGAAGCGAACGGCATTGCCTGCTGGATTTTTGCCGATGATTGCGGCGGATTTTATCCCAATTTAGCCATGGCGGAAGGTGTTCGGCTGGTCGTTTCTGCCGCTGATCTTGAGGCCGCCTGCGAACTCCTTGAGGTACCACGCCCTTCACAGCGTGCGGTTGAACGATCGGCGCCACCGAAGTCTTCTCCGCTGTTATACCCTATCGCCATGATTCTCATCGGAGCCGCGCTGGGCGCCTCCCTCGTTTTGAGCTATCGGGTTGCCACCAGTCCGCGTCCGTTGGCCGCTCCGCTCCGTCAAACGCATGATGCTTACTCTTCTGACGGTAGAATCCACGACCGCTGGGTATACCGTGAAGGCCAACTGGTTGAACACCTCGAGGATCGCAATTCCGACGGTTCATGGGATTACTGGCTTAATTACGAGGATGGATGGGTATCACGTGTGGAGTACGACAACAATTTCGATGGCCGTCCGGATGAGACGTTGTACTACAAAAATGGCCGCCTTGTTTCGTTTGAAAAAGATACAGATTTCAACGGTATCCCCGATGAGTTCGGCACCTGTAAAGACAATCTCGTTCAGGAGCTGGACATCCGACCGAACGGGTCGAAGTTCACGATTACACGAGAAATCTATTCGAACGGAGTGCCAACTGAAATCCAGCGGGGCGGTGACGCCAACGGTCACTTCAAAGAAACTGTGAAGTACGACGCTTTCTATAATCCGATTAGCACCGACCAAACAGCCACAACCTACCCGTTGCTGCCGGTGCATTGATTTCTTCCGCGCGGGCGCGCTCGGCTCGCGGCAAACATGGCGAAGGAACAAAGAGCCCAGGCGGCGGGAGCGAAACGTTCCTTGATGACCATCGCCGTCCCGCCAAAGAACGATAGCATGTTCGCCACCACGTAGCCGGCCCAAACGTTGCCGATCCTGGGTTGCGGATTTTTCAACATCTCCACGAAGCCCGGAATTGCCGCGACGCACACCGCGAGCGTGGACGAGACAGTCGCGGTCACATCGCCGCCCAATTTCCACGCGATTACGCACGCGATCACCAGCGCCAGAACGCCGGTTTCGAACCAAGTCCATTTTAGTTTTCCTTTGTTCATCAGGAGAATGGCGATCGCGACATCGCCTATGGCAAAACCGAGTGGCAGCCAGAAATTGCCGCCGGATTTAGTGAGGCTAATGGTCAGGATGGTGTCGAGGACGCCCCACAGGAACCACATGGCGCAGCTTTGGCCTTCTGCCCCTTCCTTCAAAATGCTCAAGATCATCGGAATGAACAGGAGCAGGGCGAGCAGGCCGCCGGCGATCTTCAGGATTTGGTGGTAGTCCATGGGGTTAAATCCGAAACCCGAAACCCGAAATCCGAAAGAAGCCCGAATGCCAAAACACGAACCAGCCTCGGATTTCGGATTTCTTTCGGATTTCGGATTTCGGCATTCGGGTTTGTTTCTTGCAGCAAGCGCGCTCAAACAATTTCCACCGGGCACTTCTGCACCGCGGCCAGAAACGCCTGACCGTATTGTTTGGCAAGAACGCGATTGTCCAACACCACGATGATTCCCGTGTCGGTCTTCGTGCGGATCAGTCGGCCGACGCCCTGGCGGAATTTCAGAATCGCCTCCGGCAATGAAAATTCGCCGAAGGAATTGCCGCCGCGCGCTTCGATGGCCTCGATGCGCGCTTCAATCAAGGGATGGTCCGGCACCGCAAACGGCAGGCGCGTGATGATGACATTGCTCAACGCTTCGCCCGGCACATCCACGCCCTGCCAAAAGCTGTCCGTGCCGAACAGCACTGAGTCCACGTCTTCCTTGAATTTCTCGAGCATCGTCGAGCGCGGCGTGCCGGTGCCTTGCACAAAACAAGCGATGCCCAGGCGATCGAAAAACGGCTGCATCAATTCCGCGACTTCCTGCATCAGCTTGTAGCTGGTGAACAGCACGAAGGCCTTGCCGTGCGTAACGCGGATGAAATGCTCGATCCAGTGGACGAGCGCGTCGCGATAGCCGCTCTCGCGCGGGTCGGGCATTTTGCGCGCGACGAACAATTTCATCTGGCGCTCGTAATCGAACGGCGTGCCGACCTGAAGCTGGATGGCGGATTCGGCACCGACGCGTTTGATGAAGTAATTTAAGCCGGAGATGTTGCGCGGGGAGGTGTTGCGTATTCCGTGTTGCGTGGTTTCGGTGTTGGCGCCGCGGGCCAAGGTCGAGGTCGTGGAAAGCGTGGCGCTGGTCATCACAACGGAGGTGTCGCTTTGAAATAATCTACGCCGCAGGTATTCGGCCACGTCTATCGGTGCGGCGTTCAGGGCGAGGTTGCGCTGGGTTTTGCCGGAGCGCTCGACCCAATAGACGTAATCCTCCGCGCTCTGGCCGAGGAACATCGCCACTTCTTCGCGCAACTCGGACAAGCGGCGGTTGCACTCCAGCAATTCCTGGCCGATGTCTTTGTCCTCGCTGGTTTTGATGAGGTCGCTGACCGATTCGCGCAGGCGCTGGATGGGCAGGGTGACATTGTCCGCGACGAGTTCGGCGCGGCGGATGCGCAGTTCGGTCCAATCGCGTCGCCGTTCGCCGCTGCCGTAGCTGCGTTGTTTGGCGGTTTTCTGGATTTCCTCGCAGGCTAATTCCACGTTCACGAAAAACTCATCGGACTGTTTCAACAAATCTGACACGAGTTTGACCGCCGCGCCTTGACGCAACGTGGCAAGCAGGCCTTTTTCCGTGCGCGGATTCCAGAGGCGGTTCAAGGCGTAACGCAGTTGCCCGCTCGAAACGCTCAGGCCAATGTGCTTCGACGCCACGCTTTCCATCTGGTGCGCTTCGTCGAAGATGACGAAATCGTTTTTGAACAGGATGCCGCCTTCCTGTTCTTCGTTCATGCCGCCGAGCAGGGTGAAAAACAGCGTGTGATTCAACACCAGCACGTCCGAGGACAGAATCCGGTTGCGCGCGCGCTGAAAATAACAGACCGCGTGGTCCTTGCTGAAATCGGATTGATAGCCGCAAATTTTCGGCGAACACAAGCCGCGCTCGGAGCAAACTTGCGCCAAGACTTTCGGATCGGGCTCGATATCGAAATCGGACAGGCTGCCGTCCTTCGTTTCCTTGGACCATTCGTAAATGCGCTGCAATTCCTCGGCCTCGGACGAGGTGAAGAGATTGCCGGATTGCTGCATGGCCTTTTGCAGGCGGCGCGTGCAGAGATAGTTCGCGCGGCCTTTGAGCATGGTGAACTGGAATTGCACCGGCTGAGGCAAAGCGCCGAGCACACCGGAAAGCATTGGGAGATCTTTTTCCGTGAGCTGTTCCTGCAAATTGATCGTGTGCGTGGAGACGACGGTTTTTTTCTTGTTCTGCACCGCGAAAAGAATCGCCGGGATCAGATACGCAAGGCTCTTGCCCACGCCGGTGCCGGCCTCGACGGCGAGATGCTCGCGATGTTCCAGCGCGCGCGCCACGGCCACGGCCATTTCCTGCTGTTGCGGCCGATACTCGAAATTTTTCGCGCGCGACAGGATGCCCTGCTCGGAAAAAATTTCGGCGACCTGTTTGACGAGGTCGTTGTGGCCACCCGCGGGCTGCGATTCGATGATGCTGATCATTGCCGGGGGTGAAATTAGCAGTGGCTCTGCGGCAAAGGAAGCCCGGCATCACGTGTTCGCGCGATCTGGAGATCGGCGCTCCGATTTTTACCGGGTTTTGCGGGACTTGAATCTTGCCGTACCAACCACAACTGATAATGCAACTACCCGCATCGTCCCTATTTCGATGCGGGTAGTTGCGATTTTACTTTGAGAACTCTTTTTGTCGAGCGAAAAGTCACTTTTCTCGCGCGCATCTTTTCGAGAGGGTGTAAGTTGTGGAGATTGAGAAGAATTATGATTCGCAGACTCAAATCAGGCGGTTACCGATTGTATTCACGGAAGAAAAACCCGAAGACGAACAGGCGACGAAATCTGGGCACGTTCAAATCGCTCTCCGCGGCGAAGAAACACGAGCGGGAGGTGCAGTATTTTAAGAGGCATTAAACACGGCGCACCACGACTTCCAGCTCGTTTTTATTCTTCACAATCATGTTCGCCGGCAAAATGCCGCGCCAGTTCGTGCCGGGATATACCACCGAGTTCCGGCCGATGATGCTGCCGGGGTTCAGGACGGAGTTGCAGCCGATTTCGGCCAGGTCGCCGAGCAAAGCACCGAATTTGCGCAGGCCGGTATCGAACGGTTTGCCCTCCAACTCCACCTTGATGTTGCCGGGCAGGGATTTGAAATTCGAGAGAACCACGCCGGCGCCAATGTGCGCTTTGTAGCCGAGGATGGAGTCGCCGATGTAATTGAAATGCGGCGCTACGGCGTTGTTGAACAGGAGCGCATTTTTTAATTCGGTCGAATTTCCAATCGTGCAGTTGTCACCGATGATGACGTTGCCGCGGATGTAGGCGTTGTGGCGGATTTCGCAATTCCGGCCGATAATGGCCGGACCTTTGATCATGGCCCCGTCCTCGACCACCGTGCCCTCGCCGATGAACACATTTTTGCCGATGAACGCCACGCCTTCGCAGCGGTTTTTCAAGGCTGGCTTGAGGTTGGCCGCGAGGTAATCCTTGATTTTCTTGAGCGCTTCCCAGGCGAATTCGCAGCCGTCAAAAATCGCGGCGTGTTCGGTCTGTTTGAGGTCAAACAAATCGGCTGGATTGAACATGGGGGAAATATGAAGTTCCAAGTTCCAAGTTCCAAGTTCCAAGTTTTCGCGTTTTGCGTTAAATTGGCGGCGTGAAGGAACAATACATCGCGGCGAAGGAGCGTTGGGCGCAAAAGATGGCCGGGAAGGCCAAGCCCCTCGTGCGCTCGCATGATCGATTGCCGCCGGGGCAGCGGCGGGTGCACAATTTTCCCGTGCTCGATCTCGGCGTGCGTCCGGATGTTCCGCTGGAAAAATGGGAGCTGAAGATTCATGGCAAGGTCGAGAACCCGGTCAGGTTGAACTGGAAGCAATTCATGGATTTGCCGCGGTTTAAGGACGTAAGCGATTTTCATTGCGTCACGACTTGGAGCCAGTTTGATATGGAATTCGAGGGCGTTGCGTTTTTCACCATCGCCAACTTGGTGAAACCAAAACCGGAGGCCTCGCATGTGTTTTTCAAGAGTTACGATGGCTATTCGACCAATAACCCGCTCGATGTCTGCATGGACGATGACGTAATGATCGCGCATTCGTGGAATGGCAAGCCGCTGACGCCGGATCATGGCGGGCCGGCGCGGGTGATTATTCCCAAGCGTTACGCTTGGAAAGGCGCGAAGTTCATCCGCGAAATCACTTTCCTGGACCGCGACATTTTGGGATTTTGGGAAGTGCGCGGTTATTCGAATACTGCCGATCCGTGGACGGAGGATCGGTTTGCCAAAAGTTCTCTCCCCTAATGCGCTCGATTTATTTTGATTACAATGCCACGACGCCGCTGGACGCGCAGGTGCGGGAGGCGATGCTGCCGTTTTTGGGCGATGTTTGGGGCAATCCCTCGTCGGTGCATCACATCGGGCGCAAGGCGCGGGCGTTTTTGGATGAATTTCGTGAGCGCACGGCCAAAGTGCTGCATTGCAAACCGAGCGAAGTGATTTTCACCAGTGGCGGCACCGAAAGCGCAAATCTCGCCATTTTCGGCGCCGCCCGGATGCTCAAGCCGAGAGGCCGACATGTCATCACTTCGGCCATTGAACATCACGCGGTTTTGCATGCCGTGGAATATCTCGCCAAACGCGATGGTTTCGAAATCACGATTCTGCCGGTCGATCGCGAAGGACTGATTTCGCCTGAGGATTTGCGCAACGCCATCCGCCCGGACACCGTGCTCGTGTCCTTGATGGCGGCGAATAACGAAATCGGAACGCTTCAACCAGTGGCTGAATTGGGAGCTATTTGCCGGAAACACGGCGTTTTGTTTCACACCGACGCGGTACAATGGTTCGGCAAAGAACCTTTTTCGAATATTCAGCAGTTCAACGCCGACTTCGTTTCGATTTGCGCGCATAAATTTCATGGCCCTAAAGGCGCTGGCGCGCTGTTTATCAAGTCGCCGCTTCATCCGGATCCGATTTTATTCGGTGGCAGCCATGAAAACGAGCGCCGCGCCGGGACCGAAAATCTCGCTGCGATAGCCGGTTTTGTTGAAGCTTTGGAGAGATTTGTGCCTACGCCGGTTTTTGACGCCCCTAAACTCTCGCTTCTCGCCTCTCGCTTGATTTCACTGCTCGACAGTCTGCCCGGCGTTCATTTCGTCGGGTCCATCGAACATCGTTTGGCTAACACGGTTTCATTCCTGGTGGAAGGCGCCGACAGCATTTCGTTATTGGCCAATTTGGACCTGGAAGGCATCTGCGCTTCGAGCGGCGCGGCTTGTTCCGCCGGCTCTATTGAACCTTCGCACGTGATCACCGCGCTTGGCTGTCAGCGTGAGTTGGCGAATTCTCTCGTTCGTTTCTCTCTCGGCCGCGATTCGTCCATCGCTGAAGTTGAGTGGGTGGAAAAAGTTTTGCCTGAAGTCGTGCGTCGCTCACAACGTACTGAAAAAGTCGGGAAAACTTTGTGAATGACTTGTCGATTTTGTGAACAAGCCGGACTTGGCCTCGTTGCTGGCGTTCCTTATCTTTTCTTTTCGCAGCCGTGAAGTGCGGAAACACTCGGCAGAACCTTGACACTCTGCGTTGTTTGCCTTATTCACAGCCCATATTACGAATAGATTTGTACAGATAAAAGATCATCTATTAAGGGTCGCATGAACTTAACCATATCCAAGGAGCAAATCATCAACGGCCTCAGGTCCGTTCAGAACGTCGTGAGCAATCGCACGACGCTGCCGATCCTTTCCAACGTTCTCCTTCGAGCCGAAGGCGACAAGCTCGAACTGACCGCCACGGATCTCGATGTAACGGTGGCTTGCAGTGTCGAGGCCAAAGTAAAAAAGCCGGGCGCATCCACCGTGCCGGTCAAAAAGCTTTTCGGCATCGTGAGTGAATTGGGCAATTCAGAAATCGATTTGGAAGTGGACGATAAAAACGTCTGCAGCATTCGCTCCGGAGCGTCCTTTTACAAAATCAACGGCTTGAGCGCGGAAGAATTTCCGCCGATGCCGAAATTTAAGGAGGACAAAAAAGTCGTGCTTCATCAGGAAACCGTCAAAGGCATGATGAAGAAAACGTCCTTTGCGATTTCAACAGATGAATCCCGATACGTACTCAACGGCATTTATTTGAGCCTGAAAGACCATAAAATGACCATGGTGGCCACGGATGGCCGGCGGTTGGCCATGGTGGATGAGGAAGTGGACGTTTCCGAGAAGAGCCAGGGCGAATTTATTGTGCCAGCCAAGGCCGTGAATGAATTGAATCGCTTGCTCCTGGACAAGGGCGACGTGGAGATACGTTACACGGACAATCAGGCGTCATTTACGTTGAAGGACGACAAAAATGGCTCCATTTTGCTCGTGACGAAGCTCATCGAAGGCAACTATCCGAATTATCGGCAGGTCATTCCCAACGAAGTGAAGGAGCGCATCACCCTGGTGCGCGAGGAATTTTTGCATGCCTTGAAGCGCGCGGAGATCATGACGAGCGATAAATCGAATTCCGTGAAATTGAGCTTTGGCAAAAACAACCTGGCCATTACGGCGAATTCACCGGAAGTCGGCGAAGCGCGCGAAAGCATCGCGATCAATTACAAAGGCAAGGAAATGGCGATCGCGTTCAACCCGAAATACATGATCGACCCGCTGAACGCGCTGGCCAACGACGAGATATTTATCGAATTGATCGATGAATTGAGCCCCGGCGTCATCAAGATCAATGGTCCGTTCCTCTACGTGGTGATGCCGATGAGGTTGAGTTAAGAAAAGGATAGGAAGCGCTTCGAAGGATTGCTTTGAAGCGGTTTTTCTGGAATAGTCAGAGTGTGAGCAACCGAGAAATGGTTATTGAGTTGGTCTCAAAGCTTCCGGAGGACACTCCGTTGGAGCAGATTGCTCGCGAAATTGAGTTGATTGCAGGCATTAATAAAGCCCGCGAACAGGCTCGAAGAGGAGAAGGAACTCCAGCCGAAGACGCTCGGAAACTCATTAATTCATGGGTCACTCGGTAATCCTCACGCCCCAGGCTCTGGAAGACCTAAAAAGCATCGTATCGTTTATCGCACGTGATAATCCCGACCGAGCTCGATCATTCGGAGATGAACTGATCGATAAGGCCCTTACCTTAACAAATCAGCCGTTGCGCGGGCGCATCGTGCCGGAATTGAAAGATCAGAACGTGAGGGAGATTATTCATGCTCCTTACAGGATCATTTATGAAACTCTCAATGAGACGCCGAAGGCTTACATCTGCTCCAAAGTTTCGATTCCAAGGGCGTTTAATCCTTGTTTCAGCACCTTTGAAGTCAGATCACAAAGCACCAGGCGGCTTTCGCGTGTAACCCTTTCGCTTTTCAGAACAGGGCAATGTTCGTAAAACGACGTGAATTTGCCGGCCAGTTCGTAAAGATAATTACACAAGAAATTCGGGCGATATTCCTCCGCGGCCGCTTCCAGCGTCTGACCGAAGTTCAGGAGATGTTTCGCCAGCGCGATTTCTTCGGGGGTGCTCAGTTCAATATGAATATCGAGTTTCGAGTTTCGAGTTTCGAGTTCGGCTTTCCGGAAAATGCTGCCAATGCGCGCGTAGGCGTAAAGCAAATAAGGCGCGGTGTTGCCCTGGAGGGCCAGCATTTTGTCCCAACTGAAAATGTAATCGCTTTGCCGGTTGGGCAGGAGATCCGCGTATTTCACGGCGCCAATGCCGACGACGCGCGCGATATCGCGCCGTTTTTCTTCCGGTAATTCCGGATTTTTCTCCGAAACGATCTTCAGCGCCCGTTCCTCGGCTTCATCGAGCAATTCATTAAGCTTCACCGTGTCGCCGGAGCGGGTTTTGAAAGGTTTTCCATCTTCGCCCATGATTTTGCCGAAACCGACGTGGACCAGCTTCACGCGCTTCGCCGCTTCCGGCTGCCACCGGACGAACGTCAGGAACAGCTTTTTGAAATGCATGGACTGCCGGTCGTCCACCACGTAAACGATTTCCTGCGGCGACCAGGTCTTGAAACGATGATTGATCGTGGCCAAATCAGTGGTCATGTAATTGAAACCACCATCGCTTTTGCGGATGAGCGCCGGGTCCGGGACCCACTCGCCATCGCGATTCACCAGGAAGGGATCTTCCTTCGGCGGCAACGAGCCGTCGCTGAACACAGCCACCGCGCCCTCGCTTTCGCGAGCAATGCCGCGCGCGAGCAGGTCCTTCACAATGTTGCCAAGATGCGGATTGTAAAAGCTTTCGCCGAGCGTGTGATCGAACTTCACGCCGAGGCGGCCATAAATTTCATCGAATTGCTTTTCCGACAGGCGAATCATCTCCTGCCAGATAGCGGTATTCTCCTTGTCGCCGGCCTGCAACTTCACCAATTCTTGCTTGGCTTCTTCGAGCCGGGCGGGATTGGCATCGCATTCGTTATTGATGACCTTGTAAAGCCGCTCAAGTTCCGCAATGGCATCCTTTTCCAACGCTTCGCGATCGAGAATTTGTTTCCATCCCAGAAGCAGCTTGCCGAATTGCGTGCCCCAATCACCGATGTGATTGTCACTGATGACGTGATGTCCCAGCAGACGCAACAGCCGTTGGAGCGCATCGCCAATGCCCGTGGAGCGGATATGGCCCACGTGCATGGGCTTGGCCACGTTCGGCGAACTGAAATCGACGATCACGGTTTTGGCCTGCGCGGCTTTGTCAAAAAACAAATGCTCTCCGCGCGCAGCGGACTCGAGAGTTAGCGCGAGCGCCGAAGGTTTTAGCCGGAGATTCAAAAAACCAGCGCCGGCGATCTCCACTTTTTCGCACCATTCCGAAACATCGAGCTTGGCCACAACGTCGGTAGCAAGCTGCCGCGGGTTTATCTTGCGCGTTTTAGCCAGACCCATGAGCGCGTTGCTCTGGTAATCGCCAAATTTCGGATCGGAGGAAGGGCGAACCAAGACGGTCGAAACATCGGCGTCGGGCAATACCGATTGCACAGCTTGCTGCAATCGTTTCTCTATTTGTTTATGCGGAAGCACGGAATCAGGTTAAATCCGAAGTCCGAAATTCGAAATCCGAAAGAAGTCCGAAGTTCGAATGAAAAAGGGGCTATCGAGAAGTCTTTTGCTTTTGAGAAATCGCAAAATCCGTTCGGATTTCGGATTTCGGATTTGGCCATCACTTCTTCCCATGCTCGCGAATGATCTTGAGCATGGATTCGGCGTCGGGGGCTTGTTCGAGGGCCTGGCGGAACTCCGCTTTGTGCAGGAGCTTGGCGATATTGGCCAAAGTGTGCAGGTGCTTCTGGAATTGACCCTGTGGCACGAGAAAAAGCATCACGAGATTCACCGGCTGATTATCGAGCGCGTCGAAATTCACGCCTTTGCGCGAGCGGCCCAGCGCGCCGACGACTTCGCTGATCAAATCCGTGCTGGCGTGCGGGATGCCAATGCCGAAGCCGATGCCCGTGCTCATGGAGGATTCGCGCTTTTTGACGACCGCCGCGATGGCATCGTGATGTTCGGCTTTGATTTTGCCGGTCGAAACCAGGTTATTGATCAGTTCGTCGATGGCCTGCCAACGGTCGCTCGCCTGCAAATCGGTGATGATTTGCTCTTTCGATAAAATATCGCCTAAATCCATAGATCAGAAAGAATCTGCCGGGGCATTTCGCCTGAAGCAGAGAGTCATATCAAGCTAGAATTACTAACACTTGGGACTGTGACAAACAAAAATAGGTCTCAAATCAATTGCCCGATTCGGTGAAAAACGCCGCCGGTGCATTCGAACCACCACCCCAGCGCCGTCCAAACCCCCACTTTTGCCGCCAATAATGGAATGCCCAACAGTAGCACACTAATGTTGCCGAGAAAAATCACCACGGCGGAGAAAAGATAGCCCTGGTCGGTGATGTCCGACTGGCGCGTTTTCAAAATGTGCGCCGTGAGCGTGAGGTGAAAGGCGTAAGCCGCGCCAAGAAATAGATCAAATAACGCGAAGTACTCGCGCCAGTTCCAGATGAGATGGCCCAGCGCGAACACCGCGACGACCAGCACGGCATACAGTGGAAAAAAATACGGCGCGAGCGCAATGAGGAAATTGGTTTTGGTGATGACCACATGCCCGCCGTTGGAAGTGACCTTGAGCCTTCTCACTTCGGCGCCGAACAACCACGCCCAGACGGCGTGCGTAAGTTCATGGCCAAGGACGTAGATCCACATCGGCTTGGGCAGCATCAGAAAAATCACAATCCAGCAGCCAGCGCCGGCGAGCAGCGGCACCCAGGTTGTGTCCGCCGAACCGCTGTGTTGCAGCACCATCCACAACGCCTGCGTCGCGCCGGCACAAAGCGGCAGCAGCGCGACGGCGATGATCATTTTGGCCCATTTGGGCATGAGAGGAGGATTTAGAATTTGGAATCTGGAAGCGAGGAGAAACAGTGAATCGTTAACTTCCCATCGGCGCGGCCGCGTGGCAGATTTGGGAAAAAACAAAATGGCCATGATCGAACATATCGTTCTGTTTCGCTGGACCGAGAACGCGAGCCAGGGAGCGAAAGAGCGCGTGATGACGGAATTGCGTGGACTGGCGAGCAAAATTCCGGGCATTGTGGACTTGTCCTGTGGCGCGAACTTCAGCGACCGCGCCGAAGGCTACACGCACGGGCTGGTCGTGCGATTCAAGGACCGCGCCGCGCTGGAAACTTATGGCCCGCACCCGGAACATCAGCGCGTCGTGCAGAATTTTATCACGCCGATTCGATCGGATATTCTGGCGATGGATTACGAGGTCTAAACCGTAATGACTTCAGAAAAGCTTAACGAAGGCGCAAAGATGCGAGGACGCAAAGGGTTCGAAATTCTCTGTCCGGCATAGGGTTCAGCACTTTTCATGGCCATTTTTGAGTTGGCGCTCTATGGATTTTGTCGGCGTTTACTTTGCGTCTTTGTTCCTTGGCGCCTTTGCGTTGAAATCTATGCGCGACTATGCAGGCAAAGAACTTGAAACTCGAAACTCGAAACCCGAAACTGCCTTAATGACCAAAGACGAAGTCCTGCAGGTGTTCCGGGATACGGGTGCATTGCTCGAAGGGCATTTCATTTTGCGCAGCGGATGGCACAGCCGGCAATTTTTCCAATGCGCCCTCGCGCTTCAGCAAATGCCCATCGTGGAAAAACTCGGCGGCGCGCTCGCGGCCAAGGTGCGGTCGCTCGGGGCCGTTACCGTGGTGTCGCCCGCCATGGGGGGGTTGGTCATCGGCCAGGAAGTGGCGCGGCAACTGGGCGTCAGGTTCATTTTCGTCGAAAAGGAAGAGGGAAAGCTGGTGCTGCGCCGCGGATTCAAAATCGCGCCAGGAGAAAAAAGCTTGGTGGTGGAAGACGTGGTGACCAAAGGCGGCCGGGTGCAGGAAACGATTGATATCGTGCGCGCGAACAAGGGCGTCGTGGCCGGGGTAGCGATGGTCGTGGACCGCTCCAACGGCACGGTAGACTTGGGCGTGCCGATGTTCAGTCTGTTGTCGTTGAAAGTGGAAGCGTTCGAGGCGGACAAATTGCCTCCGGATTTGGCAGCCACGCCGGCGGTGAAGCCGGGGAGTAAGTAGTCGCCACTTGTTGATTGTGCAATTTAATGGTGGCCCCAGCCACGGGGAAGCATATATGCCGTAAAAGCGGCAGGAAAAAGGAAGCCAGCGAATCCTACCGCTGATTCCACATCCAAAACGCGCTGCCGGAGTTCCAAACGAATGCGCCTGCCCAATCCAAAGAGACACAAAAGAATGCCTGCGCTGGTCAGTGCGGCTACGGTCCAGTAACCGACTGCTGGCGGATCAACCCGGAAGGAAGCAAGGACTTGGAACGGTATCGAAAAGATTCCTGCGGGCGCTAGGAAAAGTCCGAACCAAGCCGGCACTAGCAAAATCCGCAGCAATGCCCGGCATGAACCTCGAATGACTGGCCGTCGGTGAAACCTCTCGGAAACAGCATCAAATTGCTTAGCGAAATCTGAGTGGATACGTAAGAACATTTTCTAATTTTGAATGAGCGCAAGAAAGTGTGACAATCGGAACTGCTTTGTGCCAATTGAGAAGCAAAGGTCGAATTACCATTAGCTACAAAATGCTCAGATTTTCCGGCTGCGCGATACGGACGGGTGAAAGAGGAATATTTTGATCCAGAGTCACCAGTCTGCCCTGATTCCTGGCCGCTAAAGCCAACAGATAGATATCCGTCAAATGCGTGCCGTTCAGCATGCGTGCTGGATCGAAAATGCTGATATCTCGCAAGGAGATATCTTCCGCCCAAAACTGGTGGTTGGTGTGCGAGGCAAAATCGCGCAGATGGCTCAGGACTTCGGATACGCTCAACTTTTTTGGCCGCGGATACGAATGGTTGGTCATGATCCGTATGGCGCCGTTTTCGGAAAGTGGACAACTCGCCCATCCCAGCGGCCCATTTTTTTCCCACCATTCATGAACCTTCTCGTGGAAAACATGGTTTGCATCCAGCAAGGCAATAAGAACGCTGACATCCAGCAATGCGCGCATGCTCAAATACCTTCAAGATCCTTGATTTGCTGAATTTTATCCATCGTGACGATTTGACCGGTGGATGGAAACACGGGCACGCCGTTGCGAATCGTGGATTTTTTCGGGGATTCGCCCGTCAGACCTTTTCGAGCCAAATCGGACAACACTTCCCCGGCCGTCCGGCCTTCGTGTTTGGCTCGCTCTTTGGCGGCCACCAAGACATCGTCAGCGATATCCAAGGTTGTCCTCATGCATCTGATGCTACGGCATCAAATGCAAAAGTCAACATGTGACGTTCGGACTGTGCCATCGTCGCCGCGTGAGCGTCACAGTGGCACTATGTGGAAGCAAGCTCACTGACCGTTTTATGGCATAATATGCTATAAGTTAACACGTTATGATTCTAGCGATAGGCTGGCATCAGCCTTGCATAAGATTCTTCAGGAACCGTATCGAAAGAAGAAAGAGATTTTATGGCAAAAGTATTAGGAATCGATTTAGGCACGACGAACTCCTGTATGGCCGTGATGGAAGGCGGCGAGCCGCTCGTTCTGGAAAACTCCGAGGGCCGGCGCGTCACGCCGTCCGTCGTGGCATTTACCAAGACCGGTGAACGGCTCGTCGGCGACGCCGCCAAGCGCCAGGCCGTGACCAATTCGCGCAATACCGTTTACTCCATCAAACGCTTCATGGGCCGCAAGTTCGATGAAGTGCAGGAAGAACTCAAGCGCGTGCCTTACAAGGTCGTGCGCGCCTCCAATGGCGACGCCGCCGTGGAAATCGAAGCCGAAGGCAAAACGCAGCAATTCTCGCCGCCAGAAATTTCGGCGATGATCCTCGCCAAGCTCAAAGCCGACGCGGAGATGCGTCTCGGCGAGAAGATTACTCAGGCGGTAATCACGGTGCCGGCTTATTTCAACGATTCGCAGCGCCAGGCCACCAAGGACGCCGGCAAGATCGCCGGTCTGGAAGTGCTCCGCATCATTAACGAGCCTACCGCCGCCTCGCTCGCGTATGGTCTCGATAAGAAAAAGGATGAGAAGATCGCGGTGTACGATTTGGGCGGCGGCACGTTTGATATTTCAGTGCTGGAAATCGGCGATGGCGTTTTCGAAGTGAAAGCGACCAACGGCGACACGCACCTCGGCGGTGACGATTGGGACAATCGCATCATGGATTGGATCCTGGACGAGTTCAAAAAGGACAACGGCATGGATCTGCGCAAGCAGCCAGACGCTCTTCAACGCATCAAGGAAGAAGCTGAGAAGGCGAAGATCGCCTTGTCCAGCGCGCAGCAATATGACATCAACCTGCCGTTCATCACGGCGGACGCCAGCGGCCCCAAGCATATCCAGAAGACGCTCACCCGCGCCAAGATGGAACAGCTTTGCGATGATTTGTTCGAACGCACCATCGGCCCGGTGAAGAATTGCTTGCGCGATTCCGGCATCGAAGCCAACAAGATCGATGAGCTTGTGCTCGTCGGTGGCATGACCCGCATGCCGCGTGTGGTTGAAACCGCGCACACGCTCGTGAACAAACCGCCGCACCAGGGTGTGAACCCGGATGAAGTGGTGGCCGTGGGTGCAGGCATCCAGGGCGGCGTGCTCAAGGGTGAAGTCAAAGACGTGCTCTTGCTGGACGTAACGCCGTTATCGCTCGGCATCGAGACGCTCGGCGGCGTGTTCACCAAGCTCATCGAGCGCAACACGACCATTCCGACGCGCAAATCGGAAATCTTTTCGACCGCTTCGGACAATCAGCCGGGCGTGGAAATCCATGTGTTGCAGGGCGAACGCCAGTTTTCGCGTGACAACAAGACGATTGGCAAGTTCCAGCTCACCGACATCCCGCCGGCCCCGCGCGGCATGCCGCAAATCGAGGTCACGTTCGACATCGATGCCAACGGCATCCTGCACGTGAGCGCCAAGGACCTGGGCACCGGCAAGGAACAGAAGATCACCATCACCGCGAGCAGCGGTCTCTCGAAGGACGAAGTCGAGAAGATGCGCAAGGACGCCGAGGCCCACGCCGACGACGATAAGAAAGCCCGCGAGGAAGTCGAGACGCGCAACGAAGCGGATAACGCGGTGTATCGTTCGGAAAAATTGCTCAAGGACAACGCCGAGAAAATTTCCGGCGATTCCAAGGGCAAGATCGAGAAAGCCGTGGCCGACGTGAAAGAAGCCCTGAAAGGCAGCGACGCCGCAGCCATCAAATCCGCGAGCGAGAAGCTCAACGAAGTCTGGCAACAGGTTTCGGGCGAGCTTTACAAAGCCGCTTCGGACAAGACGCGCGCTGGTCAGGGCCAGCCGGGCGCCGGACCTGGGCCGGGCCCCGAAGCTGGTGGCCGTGGCGCCCAGCCGGAAGAAGGCAAGAAAGACGAAGGCCCGATCATCGACGCCGAAGTTGTGGACGAGAAGAAGTAAATGTCTTCGGCCATGGTTCCGCAGCTCCTGGAAGGGTTGCCATGGCGCGGCGGAAAAACCTTCGCGCCAGCATCTTGGAGCGCGCCGGCCCTCCGGCGCTTTTCGAGTGCTGCAAAGCGGCAGAGGGCTGCCGCACTCCAAAACCTGGCGGAAAATTGATTGAGCGGCCTTGAGTATTTATGCCCGACGACTTCAAACGATACAAAACGGTACATCATACGAACCACAGGGATTTGGATGATGCGGTGACGAAATCCTTGCAGATGGGCTGGCAACCGTATGGGAGTCCGTACATATTAGACGACTCGCAGGGGCCCATCATTTGCCAGGCGATGGTTTCCACCATCGGCCCGATGGGCGCGATGCAGGCGAAGTAAGCAGATGAAACAAGCGGAAACAAAGCTCCATAGGAGCGATATATTTGTAGCAGGCAGGGCGGCCCGGAATTTTCAGCCCCGTAGGGGCGGCATATTCTGCAATACCAGCTATGCCGCTCCTACGGAGCTAGCAATTTCTTTATACACATTCGCTACAGAGATGTCGCTCCTACAGAGCTGAAACTTTCCCCGCTGCGGGTGCGGCGGGATTTGATTAACCGAAACAAACACAAACCAAACTAGAACTATGGCACTAAATGTTAAACCTCTCGGCGATCGCATCCTCGTGGAAGCCGTCGAAGAGAAGGAAGTCAAGAAGGGCGGCATCATCATCCCCGATACCGCCAAGGAAAAACCGATGTAAAGCGTCGTCGTGGCGCTCGGCACCGGCAAAACCAACGACGATGGGAAGAAAATTCCTTTCGAAGTCAAAAAAGGCGACCGCGTGCTCGTGAGCAAATACGGCGGCACGGAAATCAAACTCGACGGCAAGGAATACAAGATCCTGAGCTCGGACGACATCCTGGCCGTCATTGAGTAACAACCCTCAACTATCAACAATTAACTATCAACTGAACTATGGCAGCAAAACAATTAGTCTTCGACGAGACAGCTCGTCAGTCGCTCTTGAAAGGCGTCAGCAAACTGGCCCGCGCCGTCACCGCGACGCTCGGCCCCAAAGGCCGCAACGTCGTGCTCGACAAAAAATTCGGCTCGCCGACCGTCACCAAGGACGGCGTGACCGTGGCGAAGGAAATTGAACTGGAAGACCCATACGAAAACATGGGCGCGCAAATGGTCCGCGAAGTCGCCAGCAAAACCAGCGACACCGCCGGCGACGGCACGACCACCGCGACCGTGCTGGCCGAAGCGATTTTCCGCGAAGGCCTCAAGTACGTGACCGCCGGCGCGAACCCCATCGGCATCCAACGCGGCATCAGCAAGGCCGTGGAAGCCGCCGTGGCGAACCTCGACAAAATCGCCAAGAAGGTGAAGGACAAAGAGGAAATCAAGCAGGTCGCGACCGTTTCCGCCAACTGGGACACCACCATCGGCGAAATCATCGCCGACGCGATGGACAAAGTCGGCAAGGACGGCACGATCACGGTCGAGGAAGCCAAGTCGATTGAGACTACGCTCGACGTGGTGGAAGGCATGCAGTTCGACAAGGGGTATCTCTCGCCCTACTTCGTGACCAGCGCCGACACCATGGAAGCGAAGCTCGAAGAGGCTTACATCCTGAATTACGAGAAGAAGATCAGCAGCCTGAAGGATTTGCTGCCGGTTCTCGAGAAGGTGGCCAAGCTCGGCAAGCCGCTGCTCATCATCGCCGAAGACGTGGAAGGCGAAGCGCTCGCCACGCTGGTGGTGAACAAGCTGCGCGGCACGTTGAATGTGTGCGCCGTCAAGGCTCCTGGCTTCGGTGATCGCCGCAAGGCCATGATGGAAGACATCGCCGTCCTCACCGGCGGTCGTTGCATCACGGAAGACCTCGGCATCAAGCTGGAGAATGTTCAGCTTGAAGATCTCGGCCGCGCCAAGAGCATCGTGGTGGACAAGGAAAACACGACGATTGTTGAAGGCTACGGAAAGAGCTCGGAGATCCAGGGCCGCGTGAATCAAATCCGCCGCCAGATCGAAGAGACGACCAGCGATTACGACCGCGAGAAGCTCCAGGAACGCTTGGCGAAACTCGCCGGCGGCGTGGCCGTAATCAATGTCGGCGCCGCGACCGAGAGCGAAATGAAGGAAAAGAAGGCGCGCGTGGAAGACGCGTTGCACGCGACGCGCGCGGCCGTGGAAGAAGGCATCGTGCCTGGCGGCGGCGTGGCGTTGCTGCGTTGCCTGAACGCCATCGAAGGCGTGAAGGGCGCGAACGAAGACGAGCAGATCGGCGTGGATATCATCCGCCGCGCGATCGAGTATCCGTCCAAGCACCTCGCGATGAATGGCGGTTACGAAGGCTCCGTGGTCGTGCAGGAAATCAAAAAGCGCAAAGGCAATGAAGGTTTCAATGCGGCCACCGGCCAGTATGAAGACCTCGTCAAAGCCGGCGTGGTGGATCCGAAGAAGGTTACCCGCAGCGCGCTGCAGAACGCGGCCTCCATCGCGGGCCTGTTGCTCACGACCGAATGTTTGATCACCGAGGTTCCGGAGAAGGAAAAACCGGCTCCGGCCCCGGGCGGTCACGGCGGCATGGGCGGAATGGACTACTAATCTAGTCCGCTGACAAAACTGGAGGAACTTAATCGAGCGAGGCCGGAGCAATCCGGCCTCGCTTTATTGTATTAAGAAGGTTTAAGAAGGTGAACTAGCCGCGCGCGAGCTTTTCAATTATTTCCCGCCCCTGGCCGAGGCGGCGGGTGGCGATCAGGAAGCCCTCCTCGGCGGAGAGGCCGCGGGTTTGCAGGGCCGCAATGGAATCGCGGAGGTGAGATTCCAATTCGTTCAGGTTCTCGCGGCGAAACGCGGGTGAGTTCGCAAGATTGTCGCGCCAGGTTTGGATGGCGCGATTCAGGTCAAACGCGGTTTGGTCTGCCATAATATTTTGAATTCCTGATGATCACACCACACTGGCGCGCAAGCGCTTGCGGGCAACCAAAACGGTGAGTGCGGCCAAAATGGCGTATTCGGACCATACTACCGACAAATCCCGCATCAGCCCGCTGTAGAGCGAGAGATGCGGAGCGTAAGAATTGAAGGCAGGCGCGCACCACCTATAGGATAACTCGGCGAGGACCCGCAAAACCAGGCAAGTTAAAAGCACGACGCTTCCGAGCGCCCATGGCTTTTGCAACGATTTTTCAATAACGGCGGCAACGCCCCGATTTCCACGGACAAACCGCCATGCCAGGAAGGTTGCGATGATTCCCATAACTATTGGAGAGCAAATAACCTCGACAGAAAAAATGTCTTTCGATCGTGTTCCCAAAGTGGAAATGACGACCCTCATCAAAAACGAAAAATTCGAAACAAGAATCCACGCCTGATACGCGAGAAGTATCCATAGAGCGCGGTCGAGCCATACGGATTTTGCGTTCACTTTCCCAAACTCCTCCTCCAGCACGCCGCTTTTGCCGAGGCGTTTCGTGGCGATCATGAATGCTTCCTCGGCGGAGAGGCTGCGCGATTGGAGTGCGGCGATGGAATCGCGGAGGTGGGATTCCAATTCGTTCAGGTTCTCGCGGCGAAAGGCGGGCGAGTTGGCGAGATTTTCGCGCCAGGTTTGGATGGCGGCGTTCAGGTCAAACGAGGTTTGGTTTGCCATAGTTTGGTCAGGGTTTCGTGAACGGTCATCCACTGTTTTTGTTCCTCCTGCAGGGCTTTGCGGCCTTCCTTGCGCAGCCGATAATATTTTCGTTTGCGTCCGGTCTCGGCTTCGCGCCATTCGGATTAAATCAGGCGCTCTTTTTCCATCCAGTGCAGGACGGGATAGAGCATGCCTTCGGTCCATTGGATTTGGCCGGCGGAGAGTTCCTTGACGCGTTCGATGAGGGCGTAACCGTAGGTCTCGCCTTCCGTCAGGACGGACAAGACCAACGGCACGGTTGAGGCCCCCACCAATTCTTTCGAAAGCATAGCGGTATTATGCCTAGTGGTGTGAGGCTTGTCAAGCGGCGAGTTTTTCCAGAACTGAAATGGCAGTCTTGCCGAGGGCGTTTTTTAACTGATCAATTCCACCGAGCCATGTTTGATGCCGACATTGAAGGTCACCAGCTTCAATCGATGCTTTTGCGCCAGGTCCGCGAGATAACGATCCGTGACCTCTTCGGAAGATTCAGCCATTGACTTCAGGGCGGGAAGATCGTCCGGAACTCTCGCGATGGCGTTTTGCTCCAAGAAATTCTCCAGCGCAGTGCGAGCATCCGTCATGCGAGCATTGATCGCCTTGCGGTGGGTGCTGATTCGTAAAAAGCCAAGTTCCGCAATCGGACAAACGGCCGGAGTCTTCCCTTTGAGCCAGGCGGAGGCTTGAGCGTGTTGGGGATGATTTCGCCAGATCGCAGCCAACAGGACATTCACGTCCAGCAGATGTGTCATGGAAATTCGGAGAGGACTTCCTTGATTGCCGCCAATGAAATCGGCTGGTTGGTCTCGGCAACACCGTTTTCCTTGTCAAAGCGCACTTTGGCTCGCGGACGTTCTTTGGCTGGGACCAACTTCGTCAGAACCAGTATTTCGCCTTCCACCTGGACATCGAAACGGTCCCCAGGCTGAATTGGAGGCAGAACGACACGCTTTTTGCTGTCCGCAATAACTGTCATGGTGGGAATATCCCACGACGTTCCGCCATTTTCAAGTCCCAAAACCGGACATCGGATGGAACGACGTGGAAGCAAGCCAGGCCAAGGTTAAAAAAAAGATCACGGATCGACGGAGTGTCGCCCCTCACCTTCGCTACGCTTCGATGCGGAAAGCTCTTTGAAATCTACGGGGCCACGGGCCGCTCGCAGACGCGGAGGCGTTTTTCGAGGAAGGTTTTTTCGGATTTCAGGGCGGTGAGATCCAATGCTTTGCGGAAATGAGTCGCGGCGGCAGGGAGGTGATTCAATTGTTGTTCGAATTCGCCGCGGACGGCATAAAGGAGATAATAGGATTCCAGTTTTTCCAGGCCTTCGATGGCGTCGAGCGCATCGAGGCCGGCTTGCGGGCCGTGGATGTTGGCGATGACGATGGCGCGATTAAGGGCAATGACGGGAGAAGCGCCCATGTCGGTGAGGCGATCGTAGAGCGCGAGGATTTGCGGCCAATCGGTGGATTCGTAATCGGGCGCGGCGCAATGGCACGCGGCGATGCCGGCCTGCAGATGGTATTCGGTCAGGAGGTCGCCGGCGGCGGATTGCGCGAAATGATACATGCCGCGCGCGATCATGGCGCGGTCCCATTTGGCGCGGTCCTGTTCCTGGAGGCGGAGGAGATTGCCTTCATCATCGACGCGCGCAGCGAATCTCGCGGCGTTCAGGAGCATCAATGCGAGCAGGGCGTGGGCTTCGGGGCGATTGCCGGCGGGATGCGCGACGAGTAGGTTCAAAAGGCGGATGGCTTCCTGGCAAACTTCCTCGCGCACGAGCGATTCGCCGGTGGAGGCTTTGTAACCTTCGTTGAACAACAAATACAACGTGGTGAGGACGGCATGCAGGCGGCGGGAAAGTTCATCGCCGGCGGGAATTTCGAATGGGACTTTTTCCTCGCGGATTTTTTGTTTGGCGCGCGTGAGGCGTTTAGCGATGGCGGCGTCGGTGGTCAGAAAGGCACGGCCGATTTCCGTGACACTGAATCCGCAAAGGGTATTGAGGGCAAGCGCCACCTGGGCTTCGGCGGGAACGACCGGGTGGCAGCAGACGAACATCATGCGAAGGCGGTCGTCGGCGATTTCGCGATCGCGAAAAACGGTTTCATCAGGCGGCGCTTCGGGGCGGTCCATGAGCCGGACGATTTCGGCTTCTTTATCGCGAAAAACTTTTTGGCGGCGGACGACGTCGAGGGCGAGGTTGCGCGAGGCGCGCATGATCCACGCGGAAGGATTTTGCGGGACGCCGTAGAAGGGCCACGTTTGCAGGGCGCGGGCGAGCGCATCCTGAACGACGTCTTCGGCGAGGGTGAGGTGTTCGACGCCGAAAATGCCGGTGAGGGTGGCGACCATTTTCGCGCCTTCATGGCGGAAAAGGTGTTCCACGATTTGCGAGACTTCGCGCGGTTCCGCTGTTTGCCCGGGTGGATTCACTTGCGGACACTATACGCGGCAGAGGGGAAGGCGCGAGGAAAAGTAATAACCGGAGTCACCCTCACCTCGGCCCTCTCCCATCGGATGGGAGAGAGGGACTCTATCGGCGCGACGGAGCTAGAACACCCTGGACTCTATAACACTTATGCACTTATGGGCTCAAAAATAGGGCTCGACGGAGTCTCGCCCCACCCAAGAGATTTGCGGTGCTTTTGCGAGGCGCCGCTACTGAATCGCGACCGGCACGCCGGCCTGGGCGGCTTTGGTGAGCAATACGTTCAGATTCTCCAGGCAGAACTTGGACCAGGATTCGTAAGCGGCGGCGTCTTTGATGGCGTCGGCGATGGGGACGAATTCCGGAGCGACAATGCCGCTCCGACGGCCGGCGACGTCTTCGCTGGCAACGTTCAAGACGTGCACGACGCCGAAGTGGACGTAGCCGACGTCGGTGCTGTCGTCATTGATGACGGCGACGGCGGCTTCCTGGGCGCCTTCGATGGCGACTTCTTCCATCAGTTCGCGCCGCATGCTTTCGTTATAGCCGACGGTATTGGCAAAAAGACTATTGTCCTCTTCGGAAATGTGTCCGCCGACGCCGACGGAAAAAAGGCCGTGCAGTCGCGTTTCCCCGCCGCCTTTGCCGCGGCGGTAGCGAAGGATTTTATTTTTACAGATGACGAGCACGTAGGGGATGAGCTGCTTGTAACGTTTGTCGAGCTCGGCTTCGCTGCGGTTGCGGTAGAGGATGTTGGCCGAGGCAGTGACGACGGGGAGATATTTTTCGATGTCGAGACTGATCCCCTGGAAGACACCAAGGTCTTCGAGGAGTTTGCGTTCAAAACAAAGGACTCTTTCTTCTGCTGGCATGGTGGCCTTTCTGGCAACTGTCAAAAACTGCACTCACCCCGGCCCTCTCCCATCCGATGGGAGAGGGGGAAGGTTTGCAACCCGCTCGGGTTCGCTATCATCACTGAGTCAATCCCGCTTTAAAAAACTTCGCCGCTTCAATTCCGACAATAGTGGTTCACGCCGGGACGATTCCAAAGAGGAAAATGTTCGCAATGTTGTTTACCGATTATTGACGGTGTTATTCACACCTCTGGCCGGGAGTGTGGCGGGCAGCGAGCATGGGGCGGAAGGCTTTGCGATAGGACCAGGCGAGGTAAAGTTCGAGCAGCAGCACCACGATGCCAGGACCGATCATTTGCGGGGAGGTCGCGACGTGAAAGGTGAGGATGCCGACGATGATGGGCGCGAGAAAAGCCAGGGCGAGCGGCACGAACCGATTGATGAGCAGCATGAGGGCGATGAGGATTTCCGCTCCCGAGACGACCTGCATGTAGCCGCCTCTCATCAGGCCCATGCTGACGGTGACCATGGGTTCAGGAAGATTTTTCGGGGCGGGCATGAAATTCAGAAATCCATTGAGGCCAAAGATGAGAAAGGCCAAGCCAAGAAGGATGCGCGCGATGTGGGGGAAAAAGCGTGTGAAGGATTTTTTCTGTGTGGCGGGGGTTCCGGTGTTGGTGTCCATATGATTTTCCTTTGCGTTTGGATCGTTGCGGAGCGGCGCGCCCTATCACTTTTGATCCTCACCCACCGGCCATGGCGCCAACGATGAGGAACGGTTCCTCGCCGTTTACGACGGCTTCGGGCAATGGCGTGTCGGGCGGTTCCAATGACAAATCTTCTTTGCAGGCAAAGAATCGGATGAACGGGCGGCGCTTCAACGTGCCATGGTCGCGAACGGTGCCGCGCAGCATGGGGAAACGTGTTTCCAGAGCGTCCAGCACGGCGCGGATCGTCACTGGGGCGGGGACTTCAAGGTCGAGTTCGCCATCAATGTGCGCCAGCTTGCGCAGGTGATATGGAAGGACGATGCGCATTAATGCATTTCAATTAGCAGCCGAAAACCAATCCGAACAACCCTCACCCCGGCCCTCTCCCATCCGATGGGAGAGGGGGAATTGTTCACGCGTTCGGATTAATTCTGCCCCTCGCATGTTATGATTTTCGACTGTTCGGCTTACGCCAGCGTTTGCACTTCGACGGAATAGACGGGTGGCAGGTCGCGCACGATGGGTTCCCAGGTGTCGCCGCTGTCGGAGGAGCCGTAGACCTGGCCCCCGGTGGTGCCGAAATAAATGCCGCAGGGTTCGAGCGAGTCAACGCACATCGCGTCGCGCAGGATGTTCACGTAACAATCCTTCTGCGGCAGGCCTTTGGTGAGCGGTTCCCATTCCTGGCCGCCGGAACGGCTGCGATAGACGCGCAGTTTGCCATCGAGCGGATAATGTTCGGAATCGCTTTTGATGGGCACGACGTAAACGGTGTTCGGTTCGTGCGCGTGGACATCGATGGGGAAACCGAAATCGGTGGGCAAATTGCCGCCGATGTCCTGCCAGAGATCGCCGGCGTTGTCGGTGCGGAGGACATCCCAATGTTTTTGCATGAACAACACGTCGGGCCGCGAGGGATGCAGGGCGATGCGATGCACGCAATGGCCCACTTCGGCGTCGGGGTCGGGCAATTCGAACTGCGATTTCAGGCCTTTGTTGATCGGCTTCCAGCTTTTGCCGCCGTCATCGCTGCGGAAAGCGCCGGCGGCGGAAATGGCGACGTAAATTCGGTTGGGATTTTTTTTTATCCAGAAGAATCGTGTGCACGGCCATGCCGCCCGCGCCGGGTTGCCAGAGATTGCCTTTGGCCTGGCGCAATCCAGGCAGTTCCTTCCAGGTTTTACCGCCGTCAGTGGTTTTGAAAATCGCGGCGTCTTCAGCGCCGGCGTAAGCGGTGTCCGGATCGGTGTGGGAGGGTTCGATGTGCCAGATGCGTTTGAATTCCCATGGATGCTGCGTGCCGTCATACCACTTGTGCGTGCCGACAGCGCCTTCGTAAACGAATTTATTGCTTTCGCCTTTGGGAAAACCATCGGGACTTTTCAATTCCTCGGGGCTGCTGCCGGGAGGCGTCCAGGTTTTGCCGCCGTCATCGGAGCGTTGGGTGATTTGGCCGAACCAACCGCTGCTTTGGGAGGCATAAATGCGATTGGGATCCGCCGGCGAGCCTTTGAGATGATAGATTTCCCAACCGGCGAAAAGCGGGCCGCTCACGTCCCAGTTTTTGCGCTTGCCATCGGAGGTCAGGATGAAGGCGCCTTTTTTGGTGCCGGCCAACACGCGAACTTTGCTCATGATTTCCTCGCTTTGATTTTGTTGTTTGTGCCCGATTTCACATGTTGTTCTTTCGAAATGTCCTGCCGCCCGCCAACTGCCAATCGGCGACACCGCCCCACCATGGCGGGACTGGTACTGTGACAAATAAATTTCGGTGCCTGCGCAGCCTCCGGGTGGCCGGCCTTTTTGGCGCTGCCTTCGTTGCCCGCTCCTTGCAGACCCATAAAGGGTATGCTCGTCGCTCGCGCCTCGGCAGCGCCAAAAATTCCTGGCCACGCAGGCATCTAAATTTATTTGTCACAGTACTAGCCTACCCTGCGATTGGCGACGCGACGGTTAGTGAAAACGAGCCGGGTCGTTTTGTCAAAGGCTCCATTATTGCACTCATGTTTTGCGTGTCTTTTATTTCAAGTTTTGGTTGAGTTCCTCGATGAAAAGCGGTGTCGTCGCTGCGCTTTGCCACCGCACTCCACAGCCCGCGGGCATTCCTTAGCTGCGGGCCAGCGAGGTCCGGGTCGCGGCATTCAAGTTGGCGAGGCCTTTTTCGAAATCGCGGCCGATCATTTTGTCGCAGTCAATGAACATGTGGAAGGCTTTGCCCATAAAATTATTTTTGCCGAACATGCTCCAGGTGACTTCGGTTTGATCCCCCAGCGATTTGAAATTGAATTCGGCGGTGTTCGTGGCTTTGAAAGGCTTGAGGAATTCCAGCTTGATGCGGATCAATTCCATGGGGCGGCTCTCGATGATGGTCATGCGGCCTTCGCCGACTTCTTTGTTTCCCGCCCAGGCCATGCATGCGCCGGAGCCCGCGTCAGCGCCGGAAAACGTGCTTTTGGCATTGGGATCCTTCTTTGCCCAAGGCGACCAGGCTTCCCATTTATGAAGATCGTTGACGCTGGCGAACACGATGTCCGCCGGCGCTTCGATGCGGGCGGAGCGCGTGACACGGAAGCCAGATGGCCGCGCGCCGACGACGATGATCAGCAGGACGACAATGGCGGCGACGGCGAGCAGAATGATGTTCCACATATGATGGCTTTTTTCTTTTGTTGGTTTCGCCCATCACGATGATGCGCGGTGTGACGTTCGTTCCCGATTGAGGGTAATTGTTTACCCTCACCCCGGCCCTCTCCCATCCGATGGGAGAGGGTAAAGCTTGGGAACCTCTAAAGTTCCCGACAATCAGTGACTCAATGCCGCGAGGCGTCGCTAAGGCCAGTTCAGGCCTGCGCGACGAGTTGGGCTTCGCGGACTTTTTCGACCAATGGGCATTCGCCGGCCACCTGGCGGACTTCCACGCGGATGCCGTAGGGCAGGCCGGGGCAATCTTTCGCGATGGCGACGGCGTCGTCCATGGTTTCGACGTTAAGCAGGAAATAGCCGCCGATGCTTTCCTTGGATTCGGCAAACGGGCCGTCCGAGACGACGCGATTTTTGCCGACGATCTTGCCTTCGCGTTCGAGCGGGTTTCCGGCGACGGCTTTGCCGGAGGCCATCAGGCCCTTGAACCAGGCCATCCATTTGTCGCCGACTTGCTGCATTTCCTCGTGCGAAAGGCCTTTGTACCAGTCTGTGCCGCGGAAGATCAGCATGTAACCGTTATGTTTTGGTGTGCTCATGATTTTAGTTATTAGTTGAGAGTTGATTGTTTAAAAATTTAGCGATTCGGAAAACGAAAGCGCCCTCACCCCGGCCTCTCCCATCCGATGGGAGAGGGGGAAGCTTTGGAACGTCGTTGGTAATTTAGTCACCATAGCTCTATCCAGCGTGAGGTTGATCCGTTTTCAAGCGTTGGCGGTCGCAAGTTGTTCTTCGGCTTTTTGACAGGCAAATTTGTCCAGCGGACATTCGTTTGACAGCGGACGGATTTCGATGTTGGTGCCGAGTTGAAGCGATGGGCTGCCTTTGGCGATCTCGATGACTTCTTCGATGCTTTCGGCTTCGATCAACAAATAGCCGCCAATGGCTTCCTTGGATTCAGCAAACGGGCCGTCCGAAATAACACGGCCGGTTTTGCCGGATATGGTGGCGCCTTCGCGAGCGAGGGCTTGGGCGGCCTTGGCCTTCCCTTGGGCCATAAGGCCGTGCACCCAGGCTTTGGCCTGGTCAGCGAGTTTTTGTAGTTGGGCAACAGGAAGTTCCTTCCAGCCTTCATTGCCGTTGAACATCAGCAGGTATTGATTTTTAGTGCTCATAGTTTTCCTACGTTTTTGGTTTTTGTTGTGCTTGTTTCAATTATACGACGAATAACAAATCGTGGTCAGGACAATTATTGTTAATTCTGTTTTGCGGCAGCATTGGTTTCCCAGAGGCCGAAGGAATTGCCTTCAGTGTCCTGGCAGACGGCGAAATAGCCCATGTTCGGCACGGCAGTTTTTCCAACGCAGATTTTGCCGCCGAGCTTCTCGATTTTCGCGGAGGATTTTTCGACGGAATCCACACTGACGTAATGAGTAACGCCTTGCTCGCCGTTCTTGCGCCCGGTCAAGCCGCCGTTCGGGCTGGCGTCGGCGCCGGCGGTGTCGATTTCCAGGAAATCCTTCATGCCGCGGAAGGGTTTGATTTTCCAGCCGAAGAGGCCGCTGTAGAATTTGCGGGCGCGCTGGATGTCGTCCGCCGGAACGTTGAACCAGACGATGCTGGCCGGTGATTTTTTGGATGTTTTAGCCATAACAGTCATTTTCACATTGTTTATCGTGTCTTCATAGATACGACGAACGAGGAATGGCGCGCTGGACAAATGGGGCGAAGATTTTTCGTACGTTGCGGAGCGACGCGTTTATTTGGCTTGCGACACGGCGAAAGAAATCTAATCCAGGCCAGTTTAATTCTCTAAAGTATTCGCACTGCCCAAAGCGGCGGAGGGCCGCCGCACTCCAGGATGCTGACGCGAAAACAATGACCCAAACATCGCGATAGCGTCCCGGACTGCGCCGGCCCTCCTGCGCTTTTTACCCAGCTTTCCTGCCAAGCCATTGATCCAATTTCGCCTTAACCGCCTCATCCATCTTAATCAACGGCGGCCATTCGCGTTTGAAACCTTCCCCAGGAATTTTTTTTGTGGCGTCGACGCCCAGTTTGCTGCCAATGGCGATTTCGCTCGTGGCGTGATCGAGGACATCGGCGGGGCCTTTGGTGAAAATGCTGTCGCGTTGCGGGTCAGTGTTGGCGCAGAGACGGAAGAGCACTTCGCTGGTGTTGTGGACATTTACATCGGCGTCCACGACCACGATGTATTTGGTGAACATCATCTGGCCCATGCCCCAGAGGCCATGCATGATTTTGTAGGCCTGCATGGGGTAGGTTTTTTTGATGCTGACAAAGACGAGGTTGTGGAAGACGCCTTCCGCGGGGAGCGCGATGTCCACGATCTCCGGAAAATTCATTTTGAAAATCGGCAGGAACAATTTCACGGAAGCGCTGCCGATGTAAAAATCTTCCATCGGCGGGATGCCAACGATGGTGGCCGGGTAAACAGCGTCTTTGCGATGGGTGATGGCCGTGACGTGAAAGACCGGGTACGGCTCGGGCAAGGTGTAATAGCCGGTGTGGTCGCCGAACGGGCCTTCTTCGCGAAGCGGTTCCTTGGGATCCACGTAACCTTCGATGACGAAATCGGCGTTGGCGGGAACTTCGAGGTCGTTGGTTTCGCATTTGACCAATTCGATGGATTTTTTTCGCAGGTAACCGGCGAAGAGGAACTCATCGAGGCCGTCGGGCAACGGCGCGGTGGCGGCGAAGGTGAATACTGGGTCGCCGCCGAGAAAAATGGCGACCGGCATGCGCGTGCCGCTTTCGTAATAACGCCGGCCATGGCGCGCGCCGACTTTTTGGAGCTGCCAATGCATGCCGGTGGTGCGGTCGTCGTAAATCTGGATGCGATACATGCCGACGTTGCGCTCGCCCGTGTCGGGATCTTGGGTCACGACACACGGCAGCGTGATGAAACGTCCGGCGTCCAGGGGCCAGCATTGTAAAATCGGGAGATTCAAAAGAGTGGCAAATGACGAATGACGAATGGCCAGTTCGTCCATGGTTGGCGCTTTGGGCCAGGGGTCGGTGCGGGCGGTGGGGGCATCGAAACGGTGGATGACGTCTTTGCAGGGGCCGGTTTTGACGGATTTCGGCTTGGCATGGCGCAAATCCATGGCGGTGCCGAGGAGTTTCAGGGCTTCCCGGAGGCTGGTAGGCGGCTTGGCTTTCATCAGGGCGCCCAATTCGGCAGCGGCGGCATCCACCGAGTCGGCTCCGAGGGATAGAGCCATGCGTTTCCATGAACCCATCGTGTTGATGGCCAATGGGAAAGGGCTGGTGACGCCGTTCACGGTCGGCTTTTCGATCAAAAGCGCCTTGCCGCCGTCCGGCGACTTCATCTGGCGATTGGCCAATTCGGTGATTTCCAGTTCGGTGCCGACGGGTTGCTGGATTCGGACCAACTCGTTGGCGGCCTCGAGGGCGCCGAGGAAGTCGCGGAAGGAATCGAAAGCCATGGGCGGGAGAGTAACAAGAAGGCCGAAAAGCCGCAATGCGGAGCTGAAAATCCAAAATCCGAAGGCCGAAATCCGAAACAACCCGAAAACCGAAGGCCGAGCGAGTCTGCGGTTGCTTGGGAGGAGCATTCGGGCTTCGGATTTCGGATTTCGGCCTTCGGATTTACCCCCCTCCCCGCCTGCGTGATTTTCACGCCTAATGCGTGAAAATTTCACGCAAAGCGGGGGTGTGCGAAACAGTGCACATGCGATTTTATTGGGTTTTTTGCACAAAAATGCCTTGGCATTGCCACTGCTAAAAGATTTTCAGGAAACGGGTTGACAGCAAATGCCGATTCCCTAGAGTTCGCAAACTGTTTGCCGAAAAAATCAGTAACCAAAACGAAAGCATATGAAGAAATTCAGTAAAATAAGGGCGTTCACTCTCATTGAACTGCTCGTTGTGATCGCGATCATCGCGATTTTGGCGGCCATGTTGCTGCCGGCGCTGGCCAAAGCCAAGGCCCGCGCGTTGCGCATCCAATGCGTTAACAACCTCAAACAATGCGGTCTGGCGACTCGCGTGTGGGAAGGCGATAATAATGATCGTTTCCCGACGGCGGTTTATTCCGCCCAGGGTGGCGCGTATGAATTCGTGTATCACACCGGGAACAACGGAACTCCCGCTCCTGCGACTCCGAATAACACACTCACCGTTTCGCCTTACATGGCCAAAGTGTTTCAGGTGATGTCCAATGAATTGAGCACCCCGAAAGTTTGCGTTTGCCCGGCGGATTCGTTCCACACGGCCTTCGCGACCAACTTCGGATCGTTCGGAACAGCTGCTGGCCCTGGCGGCCCGGCGCCTGATTTCAGCACGAACAAGATCAGCTTTTTCATCGGCAGTGACGCGGTGGAAACGGATCCTCAAATGATTCTGTACGGTGATGACAACATCGGCTCGACGACCTCCGGCCAGACCTCGCCGGCGGCGAGTCGCTTCGGTGTTGCCGAGGCGCTCGGTGGTGCCACGTTCACCACGCTGAATGCGGCCTATACGATTGATACCCACAACAAAGTCGGTAACCTCGGATTGGCCGACGGCAGCGTGCAGCAGGTCAGCCAGAGCGGCCTGCGCACCGCACTGGGCAACGCGACGAACACCGTAGTGTGGCCTGTGTTCCAGTTTGCCCCATAATCGGGTAAATCAAGTTTAACCAGATTAACCAGAGAAAGGCACCCGCAAGGGTGCCTTTCTTTTTTATTTTTCGGAAAGAGCTTTGGCGGTTTGGCGAATGGTTTCGCGCAGGGAGGTGGCGGGGCGGAAGCTAATGGTGGCGGCGAGTTTTTCGATGCTCGGTTTGCGACGGCGCATGTCTTCAAAGCCGGGGGCGTAGGCGCGGTCGTAGGGGATGAATTCAATGCGGGACTTGGAATTGAGCGTGGCAATGATGAGTTTTGCCAGGTCCAGGATGCTGATTTCCTCGGTGCTGCCGATGTTAAAAACCTCCCCGCGAGCGGCGGGACAATCCTGCAATCGCACCAGCGCTTCCACGGTGTCTCTCACGTAACAAAAGCAGCGTGATTGCAGGCCGTCTCCGTGAACCAGCAGCGGTTCGCCGCGTTGGGCGGCGGAGATGAAGCGCGGCAAAACCATTCCGTAACGGCCGGTTTGGCGCGGGCCGACGGTATTAAAGAGGCGCGCGATGGTCACCGGCAACGCTTTTTCCTGCGCGTAGGCCAGCGCGAGGAATTCGTCCATCAGTTTCGAACAGGCATAGCCCCAACGGCTGCGGTTCGGCGGGCCGATCAGCAAATCGTCCTCTTCGCTGAAAACCGGCTTCTCGCTCTTGCCATAGACTTCCGAGGTGGACGCCAGCAACACTGGCGCTTGATTGCCGGCCGCGGCTTCGAGCAGGACTTCGGTTTCGTGCAAATTGGTTTCCAGCGTGTGAATGGGCGATTTGACGACCAATTCCACGCCCACTGCGGCCGCCAGGTGATAAACGGCGGTGGCACGCCGCGCCAGTTCCGGCAATCCTGCGCAGGCGGAAATTTTGGAGTGAATAATCCGCAAATTCGGGTTGCCCTTCACGGCACCGAGATTATCCGGGCTGCCGGTGGAAAAATCATCGATAACGACGACCGCATTTCCATCCGCCAGGAGCCGTTCGACCAAATGGGAGCCAATGAATCCGGCGCCGCCGGTAACCAGGATGAAGGAGGATTGAGGGTGGAGGGTTGAGGATGGCATTTACAAGAAAGAGGAGGATAGAGGATTGAAGAGAGAGGATGGAATTTAGGTTTCGAGCCGCCGGGTTGAATTGAGAAAATAGTTCATTCGATGTTTGGGCAGAAATCGCCGGCTCGTTCAATGGCATTGTTGATCATTCCGCCGGGAGTCTGCCAAGCCGCATCATGGCTCCGGTGCTGCGCTTCGGAGATGTAACCGCAATCGAGTGCGTCATCCAGCCAGGATTGTGTCGAAAACTTTTGATAATTGCCATACGCTTTCCTCGATCCTCCATCTTCTATCTTCCATCCTCCAGCATTGCCTCTATCCCCCGCTCTCCGCTTCGGCGCCGGGTTCTGGTTTGACTGTCGCAGGTTCAATGAGCGCCTGGGCGACGGCTTCGGCGAGTTTCTGGCGGTAGGCCGGCTCGGCGATGCGTTTGGCTTCGCGGGGATTGGAAAGATAACCGCCTTCGACCAAAATGGCCGGGCAGTTTTGCCCGCGGAGAACGGTCATGAACCGCGCGCGCCTCACGCCGTGGTCGTGAGCGCCGCTGATTTTCAGGAGCGAACGCTGCACCCGGATGGCGTATTGCAGGTTTTGCGCGTCAAACCGATTGTTCGGAAAAACGAGCGTGGCGTCGTCTTCGTAATCGCGCGTTAAGGTTGACGGCATCCCGGTCGGCGTCACGCAAAAGGTCTCGATGCCCGCTTCATCATTATTTTTGGGATTGGGATCGGCGTTGAAATGGAGGCTGATGAACAAATCGGCGTTGCACGCATCGGCAAAATTCACGCGATTGGTCAGAGAAAGGTCCACGTCGCTGGTGCGCGTGAGAAATACTTTCCAGCCGTTGGTCTCAAGAATGGGCGCGAGGCGTTTGGCCCAGTCGAGCGTGAATTCCTTTTCAAACGAGCCGTCCAGGACGCTGCGCGTGCCGAGATTGGAGCCGCCATGCCCGGGATCGATCACAACGATGCGGTTGGTGGGAGCCGGAAGCGTAAACGGATGCAGCAACGGTTCGATGTTCTTGGCGAGGTCAAGCGAATGCAGCACAGGCTGGCCGTTGACGATTTGCGGGGCGAAGCCGAGGTGAAATTCCATGCCTCTCCAATAGGCGACCTGCGAGTAGGCGCGCAGGATGAGGAGGCCGTTGGTGGCTTTCAGCGCAAACGTGGGCACGGTGGTGCCGGCGAGGCGCTGCACCGGCCCGGCCTGGTGCTCATCGCACCAGCGTTTGAACGGAACCCAGCCGTTAACGATGTGATTGGTCGGCAGGCGGAACGCCTCAGGCGCGGTGCCGGTCGGCGGCGCGAGCGTCGGTTGCGAGGTGAGGTGCTCGGTGTCCACAGCCGGTTTCGCTTCGGAAAAAACTTCCTCGGAATAAGTGACTGGAACGCCGTGATGCGACGAACAGCCCATCAATAAAGTAGTTGCGCACGCCACAGTCCCAAGAGCCTTCAGCCCACGGACAACGCTCAATTTCAAACCGGCTCTAAACACGTCCTTTATAATGAAGAAGAGTGGTGATGACTCAAGCTGTAACTGGTCAATTTGGAATTTTTGGATGACGGGGAGTGTTCCCAACGTGAGGGAATGCGCTGCGAAGATGATTCAGCGGCGCTCTTCCGAGGCGCCGCTGCGACTCGCCGAGCCGGTGCTCGGCGCTCCGGACGGACTAATCAGCCTTCGGCGCGGCGGGACGGTACGGGCGCTGCGACTTGTAGGATTGCAGCGCTTCCTGGATATGAGCGGCTAGATTGGTTTCACCCGCTTGTTGGGCGGAGGCCAAGGCATGATCCGCGGCGGCTATGGCGGCATCGTACTGACCTATTTCCGCGAAGGCCGCGGATTCGTAGAATTCCGCGGACGGGTAGTTCGGCTGAATTTTCACGGCATCACCGAGTTCGTTCAATGCGGCAAGGAATTGCTTTTGCAGAAACAATAGCCGGCCGAGTTCGAAATGTGCGGGCGCTAAACTCGGATCGAGGCGGACGGCCTCGGCGAACTGCGTTTTTGCGTCGGCATAATGTCCCGCTTTCAAGAGCGCCAAGCCGGTGTCCAGGCGGACGGTGGCGTCGGACGGGTCCAACCGGACCGCTGTCAAATATTGCGCGAGCGCATCGTCCATTTTTCCGGCGGCGAGGAGGGCGTTGGCGAGATTGTTGCGCATTCCGGCGCTTTCGGGATTGGCCCGCACGGCCGCTTCGAAATTTGTCAGCGCCTGGTCCACTTGATGTTCGGAAAGGAAGATTTCCCCCAGGTTGCTGTAGGCTTCGGCGAAATTAGGATTATCGCGCAGGGCATCGTGATAATGCGCGATGGCGGCGTCCCGCTGGCCGGCGCGGAGGAGCGCGGTGGCGAGATTGCCTTGGAATGACGCATTGCCGGGATCAATCCGCACGGCTTCCGCGTAGTGGGCCAAGGCTTCGTCCAAGCGGCCCTGCGTCGCGAGGGCGGTGCCAAGATTATTATTGGCGGGAGCATTGTCATGCGTCACTTCCAAGGCGTGACTGAACAACGTGAGGCTGTTTTGCCAGAACGGAAGTTGCCAAAAGCTAATGCCCGCAAAAGCGATCATGACTCCCGCCGCAACCGTGCCGCCGATGGCCGCAGGCGCCTTCACGCGGCGCAGCAATTCGGCAATGCCCCACACGACGGCGATAAGCAATCCGATCAGCGGCACATACATGTAACGATCGGCCATCCCCTGGCCGCCGACTTGTATAAAACCGATGACCGGCACCAGCGTGCCCAAAAACCAAAGCCAGCCGACGAGAAAAAATGGGAAGCGTCTGGTGGAGAGAATTGCCGCGATGGAAATCATCAGCAGCGCGACCGCGGCGGCCAGCAGGTGCCAAAGCGGTTGCGCTCGCAGCGGATAAAACACCGCCAGATTGACCGGATGCAACGCCTTCACGATGTAGTCCACGTAGGAATTGATGGCGTTGGCAATGCGCAAACCGAAAGGAAAATGATCGCTGCTCATAATGGCTCCGCCGGATTTTTGCGCGAAAAAGGTGACGACGCACGATGCCGCGGTGAGGGTGAACCACCATTTTTTTTCCCGGATGAGTTTGACAAATTGCGGCAAGGCAAAGCTCCGCCAGCCGATATTCGGCACTCGCTGAAGCGGCCAGTAGTCCAGCAGCAACATCACAAACGGAAGAGTCACGAGCATCGGCTTGGACATCAGGCTGAGCGCGAACAACACGAGCGGCCATCGATACCATTTTTTGGATTTCGAACTCCCGCTTTCGTCTGCGTTCGATTCGCGGACATATCGCACGTAGGCGATCAATGCCAGCAAGCCGAAGAATGTGCTGAGCACATTTTTTCGTTCGGAAATCCAAGCTACGGATTCGACGTGCAAAGGGTGCACCGCAAAGAGGCCGGCGACGATTGCGCTGCGCCACAGCGCGCCAGTCAGCCGCTGCAACAGCAGGAACAGCAATATCGCATTGGCGGCGTGCAGGAGGACGTTGATCCAATGCTGCGGGCCGGGATTGAGTCCGAATATCTGGCAGTCCAGCATATGCGAAATCCACGTGACTGGATGCCAATTGCCGGCGTGAAAATGGGTGAACGCCCAGACGATTCCGTCCAGCGACAGCCCACTTTTCACGGGGTTGTTTTGGAGGACGTAATCCGGATCGTCATAGTTGACGAAATCAAACCACCCCACGCGGCAGTACACGGCGCAGGTGATAATGGCCAGCGCCAGGCAGATGAAGAGGCGCGTTGGCTTGCTTTCGGCGGAGTCCACGGAAGCAGTTTAGAGAAACATGGAGCGTGGTGCAATTTCCCAAAGGCGCTTGTTCCCCATTCGCGCGTCGGCCATACTTCGAATCATTCAGTGAAAATACTCGTTGCCATCACCGGAGCCAGCGGCACGCTGTATGCCCAGCGGTTGCTCGATAATCTCGACTCGCGCCAGCACGAAATCCACGTGGTCACGAGCAATTACGCGCAACAGGTCATGGCTGAGGAATTGCCCGATGGCTTGCGGCTGCCCGCGGGCGCGAAGACGCATAATATCAAGAGCATGAATGCGCCGTTCGCCAGCGGCTCGAATCCGCCGGATGCGATGGTGGTCATTCCCTGCACGATGGGCACGCTGGGCCGCATCGCGCACGGCTACAGCGAGGATGTTCTTCTGCGCGCGGCGGATGTGGTGTTGAAGGAAAAGAAAAAATTGATCCTGGTGCCGCGCGAAACGCCATTGAGCCTGGTGCATATTAAAAATTTCGAGCTGCTCACGCTGGCCGGCGCGGTCATCCTGCCGGCGAATCCCAGTTTTTATTCGGCGCCCAAAACGATTTTGGATATTGTGGACACGGTGGTGGCGCGCGTGCTCGATCATTTGGGCGTCCCCAATCAACTCGCGCCGCGATGGGCGGAGGAAAAAGAATAACCACGGATGAACACGGATGAACACGGATCAACGGCTTGCATCCGACAGCCGGTCAGATCAGTCGAAATCGGCGTCGCAAATCATTTTCGACAGAGTGGCTGGCTCCAGAATCTCAATACTTTCGGAACCGTTCAAAAGACGCCTTATCCGTGTGCATCCGTGTGCATCCGTGGTTGAAAATGTTTTCTGCGATTCAAAAATGGGGTTCGTTCGTGCGTTTCTCGCACACGGTTTTTGCCCTGCCTTTCGCATTGGCAGCCATGGCCGTGGCGGCGCGCGATAACCGCGGCTGGCCGGGCTGGAAAATTTGCGGGCTGATCCTGGCGGCGATGGTTTGCGCGCGCACGTGCGCGATGGCCTTTAATCGCATTGTCGATCGCAAATTCGATGCGCTCAACCCTCGGACGGCCAAGCGGCATTTGCCAACGGGACAAATCAGTTTGGCGAGCGCCATCGCACTATGCGCGCTCGCGGCGGCGGGGCTCATCGTGGCCAGTTATTTTCTCAATCCGCTTTGCTTCCGGCTTTCGCCCGTGGCGCTTGTCGTGATTTGTTTTTATTCACTTACAAAACGGTTCACGGATTACACGCACGTGTTTCTGGGAATTTCACTGGCGCTGGCGCCCATTGGCGCGTGGCTCGCGGTGAAGGGTTCGAATATTTCGCCGCTGGAAATTGCGGAGATGCTCACGCTGGCGGGCTCGGTGGTGCTGTGGCTTGTGGGCTTCGATATTATTTACGCGCTTCAGGATTACGAGTTCGATCGCGCACATGGGTTGCGTTCACTCGTGGTGGCGTGGGGGCCGAAGAATGCGCTGCAGGCGGCGTTTCTCGCGCACATGCTGATGTGCGGATTGCTTTTTGTTTTCGGCATCTTGTGTTTTCGCCCGCGGCCTGTCACCTACATCGTCGGATGGCTCCTCATCGTCGGCTGTCTGGTGCTGGAGCATTGGGTCGCTCGGCGGCGCAGTCTGAATTGGATCAATCTCGCGTTCTTCCGACTGAATGCGGTCGTAAGCGCAGTGTTTTTCGTGGTGACGGTTGCGGAGGTGGTGTTTCGCGGCGGCTTTCAGATGCGATAGAGGCTGCGGCGAAATGAGCTCGCGATTTGTAGTCGCAGGGAATTAGGCGCCTTCAAAGCGGCGGAGGGCTGGCGCTCTTCAAAGCCAACAATCCAGTCGGGGACTAGTGTGGTGTCACAATCATGGCTTTACAATCATCACCGCGAATGGACACGAATGAACACCAATGATTCGCGTCTATTGATGTCCATTCGTGGTTTTCTGGCCGTAACGATTTAAGTGCGCCGCCACGCTAGCGACTTGCTTCCGGCGTGAACTGGCCAGTCCCCTGATCCAAATAACGCGTGCCGTTGACTTCGCTGATTTGCAAAGTTTGCGTCCATTTACCGGTGGGCAAAGTCGCGTGAGCACGCAGGGTTTTTGTTCTTACTGAGGGAGAGCTCTTGGAACCGTCCTTCAACGCTTCGACCAAAACGCGGCCGTCCATCGGCTTCGCGGGTTTGACACCGAGAATTTTCAAAATGGTCGGCGCGACGTCCACGTTGCCGGTAGGAATGGAATCCACAAAGCCCTGGCGCAAATCCGGGCCGGCCGCAACCAGAGTGTTGTGCAGGTCAAACGGACTGAGGCTCGCGTGCGTAGCTTCCTGTTTGACGGGCGTGAGATTTGATCCCTGTGCTTCGGAAATGAGACTGCCGGACGCGCCATAGAGGTTCTTGTTCGATGTCCAGCCAAACGAAATGGCGATATCGGGCGCTTCGCTGGAATGAATCATGGCGTCATCCAGCGCGAACGTTCCAGCGCGCGCCTTGCCCGTGAAAATCGGGCCCACGGAATCCTCAGTCTGCAGAAATTTAACCAAATGGTCAATTGTTCCCCCGTCATGGCCAATCACGTATATCAACGCCGAGCCGCCCAGTCCGACGAAGAGCACGTCGCCGCGAGCCGGTGGTTGTTTGAATAGGCGCGCCGCGTTGAAGCCGGCCTGTCGCAGATTCGCGACCATGTCGACTTTGCGAACCACTGTGGAAAATCCGTGATCAGACACGACAAAGATATCGGTGGTGTCGTAGGCGCCTTTCTCTTTTAGCTTCGCGATGACATGCGCGAGCGCGGTGTCTGAGTTGCGCATGGCCGCGAGAGATTGCGGCGAGCCGACGCCGGTGCCGTGTTGCGTGCTGTCCGGTTCGCCCAGCCACAGCAGCGAGAACGAAGGCACGCCGTGTTTCCAAATCTGCTCCGTAAGTGCGCGCGCGGTCCACATGTCACGATTGGTTTTGGAGTTGCCATGATCATAAAACGGCCCGAGAACGTTGGTGAGTGCGGCAATGGCGCCGGCGGGCAGCGTCTGTCCTTGGAATAAAACAATGTTTGCGGCGCTCTCCGGCCGTTCGGTGCGGTCGTGCAGCAAGGCCACCGGTTTGCAGCCAGCGATGGCCGTGCTGTATCCCTGCTGTTGCAGCGTCTCCGCCACCGTTGGAACATGCAGATAACCGCCGAGTTCGTCGGCTTTCCGCATCGCCGCCAGCGAATCCGTGCCGAAAGGACCTTTGGGATCGATTTCCGGGCGGAACTCGCGGTTCCCGATGATACCGCTGTGTTCCGGATAAGCGCCGGTCGCTAGTGCGGCGCCGTTCACTTCGGTCGAGGAAACGTAGACCGCGTGATTGTGTGCGAAGAAAACGCCCCGCCGGGAGAGCGCGTAAAGTGTGGGTGTATTGGTTGGGGTGACGAAATCGGGCCTCATGCCGTCCCAGACGACCAGCACCACATGTTTTTCCGAATTCGCAGCCTGGCTCAACCAGGCCGAAGCAAAGGACAAAAGGAGCAACAAAAACGTCTTACGCATACGGGAAGGCTTTTTTGCCGGGAGCGGGACGATCGGTCAACTTCCAAATTGCATCATAACCAGAACGGGGCGCAACTTGCGCCCGCCAAAATGTCACGCGCTGTCGTCACAAAGAGGAGCGCCGAGCACCCGCTCGGCAAGTTGCACATCTCGAGATTCCACGAACGGGTGTTCGGCGGCGCGTTGCTGCCGCGTTAAGGGTATGTTGCCTCAACACCGGAGCGCGGCTCTGTGAGCCGCAGCAACATGCTATTTCGCCCCTCACACACTCCGAATTTACTCACGCTTCCTTTTGATTTGACGCCTTTCTGGATCAGGAGTAGAAACGACTCAGAAAGGAGATGGAGGGTATTTTGCCCAAGGCAATCAACAGATGTCTGTACTCAATAGATTCAATCTTAATCGCCGTTCGTATGGCTCGGCCAGATCGCGGGGGCCCTCTTGGACTAATTCCGGGTAATTCAGGGTAAATCGTGTTAAAAATTTTGAAAAATGAACGGACAATCCCGGTCCGCGCAGAGAGCGACTCCGCCATCCGCTTTGCCTGTCTGGACTTCCGCGCTGGAAAGATGAGGAACATCGGGTCGTGAGTTAAACCTTTTCATTTCGTGCGCTTCGTGATTTTCTACTGCGGGATTTCGTGCTATTTTGCGGCGCATTTAGGCCGCTCCCAGCCGAGTGCGCTGTTTCCGCCCATTTTCGCGCGTGCCACTTCGGTCGGCGGCGCTTCGCAGACTTCGTGGGATGAAATGCTAACGGTAACGTTAGTGTTGAAGTATATGCGGCAATTTTTTGGTCTATTTTTGTTACTGTAACGATATTGATAGTCAATATTCTTAGCATGTTTATCTATCCAATAAAGTATGATGTGATCGTAGTGGGTGCCGGCCATGCCGGCGTCGAGGCGGCTTTGGCGGCGGCACGTATGGGGAGCCAGACGCTATTGCTCACGATCAACGCTGACACCATCGGACAGATGTCGTGCAATCCGGCGATTGGAGGTTTGGCCAAGGGCCATTTGGCGCGGGAGATCGATGCGATCGGCGGGGAAATGGGAAAAGCTACTGACATGACTGGGCTACAGTTTCGGATGCTGAACACCAAGAAGGGTCCCGCAGTTTGGGCGCCGCGAGCGCAATGCGATAAAAAGGCGTATCAGTTCCAATTGAAGTGGACTTGCGAACGTGAACCGAACTTGGATGTAAAGCAGGGGCAGACTTCGAAGATTTTGCACAAGGACGGAATGGCTTTCGGCGTGGAAACAACCTTGGAGGTCCAGTATCACGCAAAAACGGTGGTGGTCACGACCGGGACATTTTTGCGAGGCTTGATGCACATTGGATCGAACCAGCAATCTGGGGGGCGGGCGGGGGAATCGGCGGCCATGAACTTGTCGGGGTCGCTAAAGGATCTGGGCTTGGAGTTGGGTCGGCTCAAAACGGGGACGCCGCCGCGGCTATTGCGCCGCTCGATTGATTTTTCCAAGATGGAAGTTCAGCCCGGGGACGAGCCGGTGCCGTATTTTACGTATTGGGAGGAAGATTTGTTCCACGTGGAACATTCCGGGATCAATCCCAAGGACATTGGACATTCGAATGGCAAATATCCGCCGGGTTCGGTGCTGGACAAAATCGATGGCCAGCTTCCTTGCTACATTACTTGGACCACGGACAGGACGGCGGAAATTATTCGCGCCAATCTTCATAAATCGCCGATGTATTCGGGTATTATTGAGGGCGTTGGGCCTAGGTATTGCCCCTCCATCGAGGACAAAATCGTAAAATTCCCGGAAAAAGAGCGACAGCAGGTATTTCTGGAGCCGGAGGGGATCGCGACCGATGAGATTTACGTGAACGGCTTTTCGACTTGTCTGCCGTTTGAGGTTCAGGTGGACATGGTCCATAGCATTGTCGGCTGTGAAAAGGCGGAGATCATGCGGCCCGCCTATGCCGTCGAATACGACTTCGCTTTCCCCACGCAGTTGCATCCCTGGCTGGAAACCCAAGTTTGCCGGAATCTATATCTCGCAGGACAAATCAATGGAACTTCGGGTTATGAGGAAGCGGCGGCCCAAGGGTTGATGGCGGGAATAAATGCGGCGCTGCGCGTGCGGGAAAAGCCGCCGCTGGTTCTGCGGCGCGATCAGGCTTATATCGGCGTGCTGATTGACGACTTGGTGACGAAGGGGACGGTTGAGCCGTACCGAATGTTTACCTCACGGGCGGAATACCGGCTCCTGCTGCGGCAGGATAATGCGGACGTGCGGCTTTCGGAGATCGGCTATCAAGCCGGCTTGTTGCCGCAGCGGAACTACGAGAAGTTCAAAGCGAAGGAAGAGTCGATTCGTGCAGAGCTGGCTCGTTTGCGAAAGACTCGGGTGGGAACTGAATTGCTGGAGCAAATGCTGCGTCGGCCCGAGGTGAATTATTCCGATTTGCCCAATCGAAACGAAGACCTGTCTGCCGACGTTATTCAGCAGGTCGAGATCGCGATCAAATATGCGGGCTATATTGATCGTCAGGAATCAGAAGTGGAAAGGTTCAAAGGCTTGGAGAACAAGCAGATTCCTGCTGCGTTTGATTACGCGACGGTGCCAAGCTTGCGAAATGAGGCGCGGCAGAAACTCACCAAGCTGCGGCCTGCAACTTTGGGCCAGGCCTCGAGGATCTCGGGCGTTTCGCCAGCGGACATCAGCATCCTGACCGTGTGGCTGAAGCGGGCGGGTAATGGAGATTCTGCCACGAGCGCATCGCAAGGCCCAGAACCGGCGGATCTGGTGAGCTAAGTCAGAGCGCTTTTTTGAAAACCACAGTGGACGCTAGCTTGTGGACTTTGAAAGCTGTCACGGAAGCAGATGAGATACTCGATGCGGCCTCTTATAAAATAAGTTTATCTTATTATATTCAATTTGTTTATTAATAACTCTGGGCTAAAAATGCACAAGGAAGTTGGATAGGCTCGTGACACTCCGTTGCGAGGTTTGGGGTTCGCACGGGCGAGACGCCCGTGCCACTCTCCATGTCAGAGGCCCATCCGGCTCAGTTCGGTTTCCAATGCGGCCTGGAATTGTTGGAGGTCGGCGGTGGCGGGGCGGTAGCCAGTCTGTTGGGGAGCCAAGCCGAGGCGGCCGGTTTGATCGATGTACCATTCGGCTTTTTGGCCGTCGCTGAAGGTGACTTTGCCGCTGACGACTGCGCCGGGGCGCGCGAGTTGGTCGACGGACACGGACACCCCCCTCACGGAAGTTTCCGGCGCGGCTTCCTTTTCAACTTTCAATCCGCCGGGCTTTTGTGGCGCGCCGGGGGCGGACGCGACGGGCGCCGGCGGTTTGGGCGGTTCGATGTCTTTGGGCGTGAGCTTCAGATCATCGACGAGCAGCCGCACGTCCATGTAAGTCATGCGCACGCCGAGTTCGGACGCGAGGCGATTTTGGATTTCGGAAAGTTTCATTCCCTCGGCGATCCAGGCCGCGACTTTTTTTCTTTGCGTGTCGTCCAGAGTCATAACGAGCAATTGCCAATCGTTCAGTGAAATGTTTCCGACATTGTAGTCCAGCTTCAAAAAAACACAGTTCAATTTTTTACCGGGCGGGCGGGCCTTTTCAAACGCAGCGCGCGCGGAGCCAAACCCGGCCCGCCGATTGCGAGTCGGCGACACAGCAGGCTGCCATCCTGCGCTGCTTGGCACGAGCGCGGCGCCATTATATTTCGCTTTTTTTTTGCGCGCAAAATTTCCCCGTTGCGAGGAGAAATTTTTCGTTTTTTCGCGACAAAATATTCAGTTTGCGGGAATCACCCCATTGAGAGAGGGCGCTCTCTGAACTCCTTTAGATGAAGAGTGTTATTCCAGTTGGTTTAACGCGCGGGAGCGAAGCTTCCGAACATGAATACGGCAAAAAAATTACGCTATGTCTTACGCGCCTCTGGGTCCTGAACTGATTGTAACGAACGGCAATTTCACTGGTGACCAGGACTCCTCTTTTCCCAAACGATTTTCAAAATCTCCGAGACGATCCACTTCCCGAATACGCGCTGCCGCAACCAGCGGTTCGTTTTCTCCCAATTACCCAATCATCGCGCATTGCCATCTGTGCTGGGATTGGGTGTGGCAGCGGCCGCAGCAATTCCTTTCGCGGTTAAGCGCGCGGCACAAAATTTTGTTCGTGGAAACATTCGCGCCCGACCCGCAATTGTCATCGGCGACGGCGCGATTCTGGACGGCGGAAAATTTCCCGAACATCACGATCTTGCGGCTGCAATTCCCCGCGTGGCGCTGGACGGATGGCGCGTTCGTGGACCGCGAACGGCGGCGGCTGGTGAAGGAATTTTTAACGGGACCGGGCGCGGGACAATTCGACGATCCGATGCAGTGGTTTTATGACCCGATGGCGGTGCCCGCGTTTCTCGGGCAGATGGATGAGATCGGGGTGGTGTACGATTGCATGGATGAGCTTTCGAAATTCCGCGGAGCGCCGCCCCAAATCCGGGCGCGCGAGCGGAAGTTGCTCGCCGCGGCGGACGTGGTGTTTGCCGGCGGACGGAAGCTGTGGCAATCGAAAAAATTGCTGCACGACAACTGCCATTTTTACGGGTGCGGAGTGGACGGCACACATTTCGGCAAGGCGTGCGCGCGAGAAACGAACATTCCGGAGGATATTGCGAAATTGCCGAAGCCGGTGCTCGGTTATTTCGGCGTCATTGACGAGCGGATGGATTATGCGCTGCTCATGAAGCTCGCGGACGCGAACCCGGATTGGTCCATCGCGATGGTGGGACCGACGATGAAGGTGGATAGCGTGCCGCAGCGGCCGAACCTTCATTGGCTGGGCCAGAAAAATTACCTCGAGCTGCCGGCGTATTGCAAAGCGTTCGACGTTTGCATGATGCCATTCGCGCTGAATGAAGCGACGGAATTCATCAATCCGACCAAGGCGCTGGAATACATGGCCACGGGCAAGCCCATCGTGAGTTCCGCGGTGCCGGATGTGGTGACGAATTTTGGATCAGTGGTGAAGATTGCGGCGACGCATGATGATTTCATTTCGCTGTGCCGCCGCGCGTTGAAGAAGCCGGATTCGGCCGCCATTGACGCGGGCCTGGAAATGGCGGCGGCGAATTCGTGGGACAGCATCGTGGCCAAATTGGAGGAACACATCGCCGATGCCATCGAGCAGGCGCAACCGAGTGAGGCTGTCGCATGAAGAACGGCAGCTTGAATGGAAACGGCCGCTCCACCCAGACTGTGACGGCGTTTGATTATTTAATTGTGGGCGCGGGTTATGCCGGGAGTGTGCTGGCGGAACGGCTGGCGCGTGGTTCGGGCAAAACGGTGTTGCTTATCGATCGTCGCTCGCACGTGGGCGGCAACGCGTATGATTGCTACGACGAGGCGGGTGTTTTGATTCACAAATACGGCCCGCACATTTTCCACACGAATTCGAAAGAGGTTTTTGAGTACCTTTCGCGCTTCACCGAGTGGCGGCAATACCAGCATCGCGTGCTCGCGCACGTGGATGGCCAGCTCGTGCCGATGCCGATTAATCTCGACACGATCAACCGGCTCTACGGCCTCAATTTGAATTCGTTTCAAGTCGAAGAATTCCTCGCGAGCCGCGCGGAGAAAATTGAAAACGTTCGGACGTCCGAGGACGTGGTGGTGAGCAAGGTGGGACGCGAGCTGTATGAAAAATTTTTCCGCGGCTACACGCGCAAGCAATGGGGGCTGGATCCGTCCGAATTGGACGCGCAGGTCACGGCGCGTGTGCCGACGCGCACGAATCGCGATGATCGTTATTTCACCGACACTTACCAGGCGATGCCCAAGCGCGGGTTCACGCGCATGTTCGAGAACATGCTCGATCATGAAAACATTCACATTCTGCTGAACACGGATTATCGCGCGGTGCGTGACATCATTCCGCACCGGGAGGTGATTTATTGCGGGCCGGTGGATGAGTTTTTTGATTACCGATTCGGGAAACTTCCGTATCGGTGTTTGGAATTCAAACACGAGACGTTGAACTGCGCGCAATACCAGCCGGTAGCCGTGGTGAATTATCCGAACGATTATCCCTACACCCGCGTGACCGAATTCAAACATTTGACCGGCCAGGAGCATTCGAAGACGAGCATTGTGTACGAATTTCCAAAGGCGGACGGCGACGAGTATTACCCGATTCCGCGGCGCGAAAACGCGGAATTGTATCATCGTTACCAGGCGCTGGCGGAGCAGGCGGGCGTCCATTTTGTCGGCCGCCTCGCGACCTACAAATACTACAACATGGACCAGGTGGTGGCACAGGCGCTCACGCTGTACGCCAAACTGGAAAACACGACTCGCGCGGCGGCGGCAAACCTGCAAAGCGCGCAGACCATCACCACGATGACGTTTCCGCGGCTGCTCAAGCCGCGCCGCGTTCGCCGTCCGGCGGTGGTTGCGGACGCCTGATTTCTCATCCGGGCTTATGAAATGGAAAGAGGCAAACTCCGAAACCATTGCGCGCGAATCTCCATTCCAAAGTTTTTTTGGCGGAGGCTTCGAATGCTCGACTCATAAAATTCGCGGCGGACGACGGCTGGACATGGTCGCGGCCACGCGCCATGAGGAATTCGCGTTGCGGGATTATGAACGATTGAAAAAGCGAAATCTGCGGGTGGCCCGCGAAGGACTGCGCTGGCATCTCGTGGAACAAACGCGCGGTCGCTACGATTTTTCTACGGCGCTGCCGATCGTTCGCGCCGCGCGGGCGACGGCCACGCAGGTCATCTGGGACCTGTGCCATTTCGGATGGCCGGACCATCTGGACATTTTCCAGCCGGACTTTGTCACCGCGCTGGCCAGTTACGGCGCGGCGTTCGCGAAATGGCTGCACCAGGAAACGGGCGAGCCGGGATTTTTTGTGCCGGTAAACGAAATTTCCTTCTTCTCGTGGGCAGCAGGCGATGAAGGCGATTTGTTTCCGTTTGCGCACGGGCGAGGGTTCGAATTGAAACAACAGCTCGTGCGCGCGGCGATCCACGCGATGGATGCGATCTGGGCCGCGACGCCGGACGCGCGCTTTGTGCACGTGGATCCGATCATCCACGTGCTCGCCGAACCGAACCGCCCTCAAGACAAGGATAAGGCCGAGGCTTATCGCCGCTCACAATTTCAATCCTGGGACATGTTGAGCGGACGGCTCTGCCCGGAATTGGGCGGGAACGAAAAATACCTCGATATCATCGGCGCGAATTTTTATCCGCACAACCAGTGGTTTTACAACCTGGAAGGATACAAACGCGTCCGCAAGTTCTGGCCGATCCCGCGAAGGAGCCCCTTGTATCGGCCCTTTCGCGAAATGCTGGCGGAGCTTTATGCGCGATATCGGCGGCCGGTGTACGTTGCGGAAACCGGCTCCGAAAATCGCATTCGCGCGAGCTGGTTTCGTTATGTGTGCGGCGAGACGCTTGCGGCCATCGAGTCGGGCGTGCCCGTGAAGGGCATGTGCCTTTATCCAATCGTCAATCATCCGGGCTGGAACGATTGCCGGCATTGCCATAATGCGCTTTGGGATTATCCGGACGAGCAGGGAAAACGGAAAATTTACGCGCCGCTTGTCCGCGAATTGCAGCGCTGGCAAAAAGTTTTTGAACATGACGCCGCCGCAAGTTTGGATGACCCGATGGAAACCGCAGCGGCATGAAAAAGAAATTCCGAATGACGAATGACGAATGGAGCGCCTTCGAACCGAGGGCGTTCCGGTGCCATTCGTCATTCGCCATTCGCCATTGAGTCATGCCAACTCAATTTCTATATCCGCGTCCGGAATATCCCCGGCCCGACCGGCAGCGGGGCGCCATTGAAGGCGACGATTGGCTGAACCTCAATGGCCCATGGCAATTCCGTTTCGATGGCGGCCGGCGCGGCCGGGAGGAAATGTGGTTCACGCCGGACGCGCAGGAGTGGCGCGAGCAAATCATCGTGCCGTTTTGCTGGGAATCGCTCGCGGCCTGGGGCGAGGGCGATGCGGCGGGCAATGATAACTATTACTCCACGCGCGTTTTCCGAAATCCGATCGAAGTCACGCGCGCCAACCATCGCTCGGCGCCACGATATGAGGTGGGCTGGTATCGGCGGCGGGTGGAGATTCCGCAGACCGAGGCGTGGAAGAACAAGCGCGTCATTCTCACGATTGGCGCGGCGGATTTCTTCACGGATTGCTGGTGCAACGGAAAACATCTGGGGCATCACGAGGGCGGTTACACGCCATTTGAATTCGATCTGACCGAGGCGCTGGTTGAAAAGGACGGCAAGCGCACAGCGTTGATTGTTTTGCGAGTGGAAGATCCGATGGATAACCGCGAGCAGCCGGTGGGAAAACAATGGCGCTGGTACACGACCACGAGCGGCATCTGGCAAACGGTGTTCATCGAGCCGCGCAGCGAAACGCATATTCAATGTTTTCGCATCGTCAGTGACATCCACAAGGGCACGGCGGAATTCACGTTAAATTGCATGAACGCGGGCAACGAGTGTTCCGTGGAAGTGGAAGTGACGCCGCCCGGCGTAGGTGAAGCGCACATCGCGCTCCTCAAGGTCAAGGACGGCGTGGCCGAGAGCACGATCAAGCTGCACAAGGTCGCGCTTTGGGACCCGAACGCCCCGAATCTTTACCCGGTGCGGCTCCGATTGCGCAGCAACGGAACCATTCACGACACCGTGCGCACTTATTTCGGGATGCGCAAAGTGGATTTTGAAATCGCGAAGGAATCGGGCGTGCCGACGGCGCTGCGGCTGAACGGCGTGCCGCGGTATTTGCGCGGCGCGCTGCACCAGTCATTTTATCCGGACGGCGTTTACACGGCCGCGTCGGTGGACGTGATCAAAAACGACATCCTGCGCGCCAAGGAATTCGGTTTCAACTTTCTGCGCATCCACATCAAGGTGGATGATCCGCTGGTATATTATTGGGCGGACAAGCTGGGGATTTTGTTGATGGCGGATATGCCGAATTTCGGCGAGGGCGGCGACACGGCTTTGGGCCGGCAGCGCTTCGAACAAATGGTGCGGGAAGCCATCGAGCGCGATTTTAATCATCCTTCCATTTTCGCTTGGTGTTTATTCAATGAAACGTGGGGGTTCGGCGGGCAAACGACCTTTGTCGACAAGCTGCTCGCGCCTTCGCCGGCGGTGGCGCCGGGCGATGAAAAATTAATCGAGGAAACCGCGAAAAAAGAGCCGGGCGAAAAAGCGCAGCTCTCGCGCCCGCAGGAGTGGGTGCAGGAAATCTGGGAAATGGCCAAGCTGCTGGATTCCACGCGGCTGGTCGAGGACATGAGCGTGTGCCATTGGGACCACCTGGAATATTATTTGCATTGCGACACCGACATCAATTCGTGGCATTTTTACATCAGCGATTATCAAAAGGCGAAGGAGCACATTCAGAAGATCGTCAAATCCACGTTCATCGGATCGAGTTTCAATTATGTGCCCGGTTTCCAGCACAAGGGCCAGCCGCTGATCAACAGCGAATATGGCGGCATCGGCGCGCTGGACGGCGACCGCGATATCAGTTGGAGTTTCAAATTCCTCACGAATGAATTGCGGCGTTACCAGCAAATCGCGGCTTACATTTACACCGAATTGCACGACGTGGAATGGGAATACAACGGTTTCCTGAATTACGACCGCACGCCCAAAGAATTCGGTTACGACCCGCGAAGCATCAACGAGAGCAACACGCTGCCGATTGATTCGCCGCCGATCGTTCACGCCAAGCCCGGCCAGATGATTCGGTTCGAAGTTTCGTCGTCGCATTTTTCCTCGCGCGCTTACAAGAATGTTTCACTGCATTGGGAAATGGGCGGGATGGATACCAAGGGAAGGGTTTACCAGGATTTGGCGCTGGGCCGCGTGCCGATCCAATTTCCGCACCGCAAAGTGGCGCACGCGCACACGCTGGAATTGAAAATGCCGGATGAGCCGATGCTTTGCACGCTACTGATTTCCGCGCGGACAGCGGAAGGCATGGTGCTGGCGCAAAATTTCGTCAGCTTTTTTTGCAACGGCATCTATCCGTCCGCACGCGAGGAATTGCCGCGCGCACTGGTGCTGCGCGGATTGCCGACGGACTGGGAACAGGCCCAGTGGGATGGCGAATTCGGCGACCGCGACAAATCGCGCGCGGAAGACAGTTGCTACGGGTTCGGGCACGGTTTTTTTGAATGGAAACTGCCGCTGAACGGCGCGGACATTTCCATGGCGCACCGCTTGAAACTCGTTTGCGAGGCGTCGTCACATCGCATTGATAATCCGCAGACGGACGCGGACATTTTTCCGACGACGCTGCAACTTTCGCTGAACGACGTGCCGGTGTATAACGGTGTGCTGCGGAATCATCCGCATGATTCGCGCGGTGTTTTGAGTTATTTGCGGGGTGGTGTGGGTGCTTACGGCTATTTGATCCACGCATTCGCCGAAGGGGAGTTGTTGCGAAAAATTGCGGCGAGTGATGGCGATGGCTCGCTGCGATTGCGCTGCACCGTGCCGCCGGATGCGTTGGCGGTCGGCGGCTTGACGATTTACGGAGCGGAATGCGGCCGCTATCCGGTGTGCCCGACGGTGATTGTGGAATGGTGAGAAAACGTAGTCGTGGACGTGAGTCCGCGTAATCCGGTTGAATCCAGCAGTGAAACAGATGGCGCCGGCGAGTACACTTATTTGATGTTCTTCCAATGCGTCAGGCGCTCGTAGTCTTCAGGCGTGTCCATATCGAGATCGAGGCCGGCATCGTCTGAATCAAAACCGCGGAGGTCGTCGGCGTGTTCGACGAGGAACATTTTTAGGTCGCTCGCGAAGGTGTCTTTCAGCTCGTAAAAAAAACGGCGGGGCAAGAGCACGGGATGTTTGTGTCGCTCGGCGCGCATGGGCTGGCAAATTTTATCCGGGTTGCGCGCGCCGAAGTCGATCAGTGTTTGCAAGGTGCATTCCGACAGGTGCGGCTGATCGCCGAGCGTGATAAGCCAATGGGTCAGCGAAGGATCCCAGCCGGGCCAATGGGCGGCGCATTGGATGGAACTGAACATGCCATTGTCGGGCGCCGCATTGACAATCCGGTTTGCTTCAGGAAAACCGAGCCGGTCGAGTTCGGTGATGAGCGGTGTGGCATTCGCGGCGCAGACGACCGCAATTTGTGCCGCGCCAAGGCGGCTCCAGGTTTTGAGAAGATGCCCGAGCACGGAAGTTTCGCCCCACGGCAGCAGCAATTTCGGCCGGCCCATCCGCCGCGAAGCGCCGGCGGCGAGAATAATAACGCCGACGGAGAATTTCCTGATGGATTGCACACGCTCATTTTATTCGGGATTTTTTGGAAGTCGAAAAGAGTTATGGTGTTCATCTTTTCGGAAATCGGGCTGGTAGCCCAAAACCGCGGACGCCGCAGTGAAGATGTCGAGAACGAGTTCGAGACCGAGGACGAAATGAGAACAACGGCGAAGGGACACTGATCGACAGAAGGAGGGCGGGAGATGAATCCCGCCCGCCCCACAGCAACAGCGGCCCGCCGAATTATTTGGACGGAGTGGCAGCCCGGACCTTGAAGCGCGCCACGAACAATCCCGCCATCGCAAAGCCTAAAAGCAGCGCGGTTGCGCCACCGTCCGGAACGCGCTGGCCGTGCGGCCCCGAACCCGGAATCACATAATCCTGCCCGGGACCGGTCACCGCGATCAAATCAGCTCCGGGAGCGCTGGAATTATTATTCAACCAATTCAACATGTCGCCCGCGCCATAATCCGGCGTGGAATCCAGTTTGAAATTGGAACCGCCCACCAACTCCCAAATGGCGATCTGCAATCCCGCCGCGTCCTGGCTGCTCATCGTCGGGGAAAAGTATTGCTCCCACAGTTGCTCGATCTCGAGAGCCGTCGTCGCGCCCATCCCGTTCACGGGCGCTTTCGGAGCGGTGCTGAGGTCAACGGAGTTGTAGTTCTGCACGCCCGAGATGCTCCAGTGGAAGGGATCGATGCAAAAGCCGTCGACAGCCACGCCGTTGACTTGGAGGTCGATGATGCCGGCATAGGCCCAGACGGTTCCGAGGGTCGAGCTGGTCGGTTCCACCGTCTCGTGCGCGGGATCAATTCCCATTTCCTGCACAGTCACGGGAGTGGCCGAGGCCTGCCAGGCCGCGCTGGCCAGAACCAGTCCGAACACCAAGGTTTTCCCCGGGAAATTCATCCGTAAGACATTCCTAACTAGAGTCGCACTCATGCTTTATATCTAGCCGATTCAATGCCAACGCGTTTTTAGTACCGCGCCAACGCCGTACAACCGCGTGTTTCCGAGGGAGGACGACGCTTTTTGATCCAAGTATAATCTGCGGGTCGGCCGCAACCCTTATCAAACTGTGTAAAGATTACCGACGCAAAAACGGGTTTCCGACGTTTTTGGCTTTAAAACCCCCGGGAAAGCCCCGGGATTATTTTCGCGACGTTCGATGCAAATAAGCCTTTCGTGCACGTTCGACATACCCTTTGCGGTGATACATTCGTCCGTTGCATTGGCCGTTTGGCGGCGGAATTTTACAAGGTTGGACGATTTCGGCGCGCCGCCGGAACTTTAACCTTTCATTGACATGAAAATTGGAATTGTCGGGTGCGGATTGGTCGGTTCAACTTCGGCTTATGCGCTCGTGAGCGGTGTCGGGCGCGAAATTGTGATGGTTGACCTGGCCCGCGCACGTGCTGAAGCGGAGGCGAATGACATCCATCACGCCGTTCCGTTTGCGCATCCGCTGACGGTCAGGGCGGTGACTACGCGGACCTCGCGGGCGCGCGAGTGGTGGTGATTGCCGCCGGCGTGGCCCAGCGGCAGGGTGAAACGCGCCTCCAACTTCTTCAGCGCAATGCGGACGTTTTCCGGCAGATTATCCCGGCCATCTTTGCCCATGCGCCGAATGCCGTCCTGCTCGTTGTCACCAATCCGGTGGACATTATGACTCATTTGGCCGCGGACTTTGCCGCCGAGTTCGGCGTTCCGCGGAGCCGTGTTCTTGGGTCGGGCACGACGCTGGACACCGCCCGGTTTCGCGCGTTGCTGGGGCTTCATTTTGGCGTCGACCCTCACTACGTGCATGGTTATGTGATTGGTGAACACGGCGATTCCGAGGTCGTCGTCTGGTCACAGGCGACGATTGCGGGCTTGAGCCTGGACGAATTCGCGAACATCCATGGCAAACCAATTTCCGCCGCCGACCGGCGGGACATTGACGACAACGTGCGCCATGCGGCGTATCAAATCATCAACGGAAAAGGCGCGACGTATTACGGCATTGGCAGTGCCGTGGCGCGAATTGTGGATGTGCTGTTGCATGATCAGCGCGCGATTCTGACCATTTGCTCGCGCATGGCCGGCGTGCCGGATTGCGACGGCGTCACGCTGGCGCTGCCTCATCTGGTGGGCGGCGACGGTGCGCTGGCGACGATTCCGCTTCGGCTGAATGACGCCGAGCGGGCCGGGTTGCGTCGAAGCGCCGGGATTTTGCGCGAGGCCATTGAACCACTCGAATAGATCCAATTCGGCAAAAGCACTTGCGCGAAGGCCGGGAAAGTGGCCACAGTCGCTTCATGAAGAAACGATCTCCCCGGGTTCTGCTGGTGCTGGGGTGGTACGACCACCGGTTGCACGGCGGGATCGAGAAATATGCGCAGGAACACGGGTGGCGATTGTCCGAGGATTTGGCGCGGGAGAAAGTGATTCCCTGGGGCTGGGACGGCGATGGCATTCTCGCGTGGCTGGGAGCGGGCGATGATTTGGCTGACTTTGTGGCGCACTGCCGCAAGCCCACGGTGGATTTCAGTTTTCGCCGGCCGCAATTGAGATTCGCGAGGGTGCTGGAAGATACGGACCAAACGGCGCGGCTCGTGGCCGATCATTTTTTGTCGCGGGGTTTTAGCAATTTTCTTTTTTACAGCGACGCATCGAATTGGATTTACGAGGAGCGTGGAAAAGCCTTCACGACCGCGGTGGAACAATCCGGCCGCCAGGTGACTTCCCTGCTCTGGCACAAATCACCCGCCTATTGCACGGACCGCACGGCGTGGAAAACCAAGCGCCAATGGCTGAAGGAAGAAATCAGGCGCGCGCCCAAACCGGTGGGCGTGTTCGCCGCCACGGACGGTCTCGCGTTGGAAGTGCTGGAAACCTGCGAGGCGAGCGACATCGCGGTTCCGGACCAGGTGGCCATCGTGGGCGCGGGAAACAATCTTCTCGCCGTGGACGCGATGCATACTCCGATCTCGAGCGTGGATGTGAACATGGAAGCGATCGGTTATCGCGGCGCGGCTGTGCTGGACGATTTGATGGCCAAAAATGAAATTCCCGAGGAGCCCATCCGCGTTTCGCCTTTCCGGTTGATTGCGCGCAAAAGCAGCGATCTCGTGGCCGTGAATGATCCGGGCCTCGCGCAAAGCTTGCGGTTCATGTGGGAGCATTGCGGCGAACCCATTGGCGTGGAAGATCTGGCCAGGGCGGCCTCGATGTCCGTGCGAAAATTTCATCAATTGTTTGCCGAGAAACTGGGGCGTTCTCCGGGAAGCGAATTGCATCGGCTTCGGATTGAACGCGCGAAAAAATTGCTTGCCGACGCGGACCAAAAAATCGAAGCCGTCGCCGAGATGTGCGGGTACCAGAGCGCGAACAGTTTTTGGGCCGCGTTCAAACAATCCACGGGCATGTCTCCCAATGAATATCGCAAGCGGCTGGACCAATCCGCTTCAAGCCGGCCGCCGCGGTCGAAGTTGAGGGTTCGGGAAATAACGGGCTGATCATAGTGGCGCGGGCGCCTCGCCCGTGAGTTTCTTCTCCATCGCACGGGCGAGACGCCCGTGCCACTGCCCGCTTTGCAGAAAAATCAATCTTTTTCGCCGAAAGTCGTTAACGGGTGATGCCGCCTCGCGTGCTAGAGTTTTTTCCTACGCTAAAAATATGCCCGTAAAAGCCAACATTCCTGGTCGACAATCCTCCGCAATATTTAGAAATGCTGGGCCGGCGTCGGCGTTCACGTTGATTGAATTGCTCGTGGTCATCGCCATCATCGCCATTCTTGCCGCGATGTTGTTGCCGGCGCTGGCGAAGGCGAAAATTAAAGCGCAGATGACATCCTGCCTGAACAACCTGAAGCAGCTTGGCTTGGCCGACATCATGTATGCCGGTGATTATAACGGCTTTCTCGCACCCAATCCGGACGGCGCCGGTTCTCCTGCTTATGGCGAAAGCGCGCAGAGGCCGGCGTGGGTGGCCGGGCAAATGAGCATGGGCGGGGGCGCGGACAACCTCAACACCGACAAGCTGATTGGATCGCAGTATGCCCCCTTCGGTTCGCTTGGGCCGTATACTAGGGCTGCCGGCGTCTATCATTGTCCGGCGGACCATACCATGGGCACCGGCCAGCCGGAGCGGGTGCGTTCCTATTCCCAAAACGGATATGTGGCGCCCCACACGGAAAATGACGGAATCAGTGGCATCAGTTATGGGATGACGCAACGGCATTGTGAAATTTATCCGAAAGACACGAGCTTCATAAAGCTGAGGCCGACGGAGTGTTTTGTTTTTACCGAGGAGCGGGTGGACATTTTGAACGACGGTTTCTTTTGGTCTCCCGACCCGAATAACCAATGGGCAGTGCGCGATGTGCCCCAAATTGCTCATGGAGGCGCCATGACCGTTTTTTCTTTCGCGGATGGGCACGTGGAAAAACAAAAATGGCTTACCGCGTTCTTTAAAAAAGTGACTCCGCCCGATTCGAGCACCGGAAATCCCGACGTGGCCTGGCTCTTGAACCACAGCACGTCGAAATGATCCCGATACTCAGCAAGTAAAACCCATTCACTCGTATTTCAATTCAGTCGAACCCAAAGCAACCGCAAATAAAGATGAAAACCAACTCCCGCACCCGAAGGCCGTTGTTCCCAAACTACACCATGGCTTTGGCCGTGGCACTCAGCGTTCCGTTGGCTGCGATGGCGCAGCAAACGGTCTTTTATGACACGTTTGGCACCAGTTCGTTGGACCAAACCAACATCGACGGCGGCATCCCTGGCGGCCTTCCCACCGCGAGCCAGACGAGTTACACGATTGGTTCGGCCAAGAATGCGCTGAACACCAGCATTGCTCCGGGACATTTGATACTGAACCAATCGGCCACCACTTCCGGCAATTTGGACGCGCAAGCCCTCTTCACAAAATTCCCGGTCACGCTCGCTTCGGTGGGTGATTATATTGAGCTGACCTACACGTTCACCGACACTTTTCCCATCCTGCAAAGCACCGCTTCCACCAGCGGCGGTCTGTTTATGGGATTGTATGATTCAGGTGGGGTCGCGCCACAATTCGGACCAGTCCTGCAAAACGGCGGGTTTAGTTCCGGCAAAACCACTGGCGACGAAGGCGGCACGGTGAATTGGCTGGGCTATTACGCGCAAGTCAATAACGGCTCGTCCTGGACCTTCTCAACCCGGCCGTCGCAGGCATCCGTGCAAAATAATTTAAACCAGAGTTTGCTTTACAACCTGCCAGCGAAGGGAACGACGCATAGCACCACACCTCCAGGTTCGCCCAGCCTCGTCACTGGCCAGCAATACACGTGTCAATTCCGGATCACCCTCTCTGATGTCGATACGCTGACGCTCTCCAATGCGATTTATCCGGGCGCCGACACCATCAGCAGTGCGCCGATTTTTTCCACAATATGGAGTGTCACGGGCGCAAACGTGATGACCACGAATTATGATGCGCTGGCCGTCGGTTATCGCGCGGCCAACGCTTCGGGTTATTCCTGGACGAATGACATCACTGATATCCAGGTGGTCGCGGGCCTGGCGGCCCAGGCCGGACCGTATTATTTTGTCACCTCAAGCGGAGATCCGTGCGCGGGCGGCCTGACCGTTGGCTTGAGCGGATCCGTGGCCACCAATGACTATCTGCTCTACACCAACGGTGTGGACACCGGGCTTTCCGTGCCGGGCACCGGTTCGCCGATCAGTTTCGGCCTTCAATCTGTTCCCGCATCGTACACAGTGGTCGCCAGCAACACAGTTACCGCCAGCGAGGGGCCGATGTATGGCAGCGCGAACGTTCTCGCACCGGGAATCACCATTACCAATGAGCCGGTATCTGTCAGCGCTGTGACCAACCTTCCCGCGACCTTCACTGTCGGAGCCGTTGGCAACGAACTGTCCTATCAATGGTATAAAAATGGAGTGGCCCTGACCAATGGCGGGACTATTTCCGGAGCGACCAATGCGACGCTGGTCATTTCAGCCGCGCAGGCTTCCGATGCGGCCACGACGGCGGATGGCTACACGGTGGTCGTGCAAGATCCTTGCGGCTCAAGCGTCACTTCCGCTCCGCCGGTCGGTTTGACATTGACGGCGCCCCGCAATCTGGTCTGGGCGGGCGGAAATCCGGACCCGAGCTGGGATTACGTGGAACCCAACTTCACTCTGGCCGATTCACCCGTGACGTTTTTGGATGGCGACGACGTGACCTTTAATGACGCTTCGGGCAATAGCTTTGTGACTATATCGAACAACGTTATTCCGACATTGGTTTCTGTTGCTGGGACTGCCAGTTATACCTTTGGAGGGCCGAACGAAATTTCGGGGGTCGCCCAGTTGGTGGACTCCAGTTCGGGCATGCTGACCATCGCCAACGCCAATGATTACTCCGGCGGAACGGTTGTGAGCAACGGCGCGACCTTGTCGCTCGGTGACGGCAGTTCTCAAAACGGCTCGGTCGCCGGGACGGTGACGATTTTAAGTGGCGGCACGCTTGATTATAATTTTAGCGGCTCGGGAACCTCGACGGTCAATGTCAACAACGGCCTGGCTGGCAGCGGAACAAACAATTGCATGACTCTCAACGGCTCGACGATCGCCACGAAAGTCAGCGCCGTGAGCAGCAACTTCGATGGGACCATCAATGTCCTGGGATTTACCAGCCTGCATGCCAGCGACGGCAACGCCGGTTACGCCCTCGGCAACGGCAGCACGGTCAACGTCATCCAGGACGGCGGCCAGGTGTGGCTTGATCGCTCATCCACGCCCTACAACAATACCTTCAATATTCAAGGAAACGGCTGGGAAGGCTCCACGCCGTACACGGGCGCGATTCGTATTTTCGGTTCGACGATCACTGGCCCGGTGAACCTTCTGGCGAATGCCCGCATTGGTGGAACCATCAATGGTGGCACGATTCAGGGTGTCATTTCCGGACCCTACCAGCTTGAAGTTTACGGCAACACGAACTCGTTTATCCTGACGCTGGGCACAACCAACGGAGTGCCGCAGGCGTATGCCTCGACACTGATCACGTCCGGCGCCATTCGCGCCGCCAGCAGCAATGCCATCAGCGCGGGCCCGTTGACCATTGACTCAGCCGGCGACATGCAGGTATACGGCAACAATGTTGCCGTGGCGAACTTGTCCAGTCCCAATCCATTCCAGATCACATCTGCCGAAGGACCGCGGGTGCGCAACATGCACGCCACGGCTCCGGGCACGCTCACCGTGGGAACGGACGGCACCAGCACGGAATTTGACGGCTCGTTCTCCGATGGCGCGGCGGCGCCGTTTGGATTGACGAAGATTGGAGGCGGCACGTTGACGCTGACGCAGGTCAGTTCCAACTCGGGTCCGGTGACGGTTCTGGGCGGCTCGATCGCGCTGAGCGGATCGGCTGCTTTCACCGAAGCGGCGATTGTGGTTGGAACCGGAGCCTCATTTGATGTCAGCGGCGTCGGCGGCACGTTCACGCTGAACTCGGGCCAGGCGTTGAAGGGCAATGGGACGCTCAACGGCGCGCTCGTTGCTCCTGCCGGCTCAATCGTGGAGCCGGGCATGCCGATGGGAACGCTGACCGTTTCCGGCAGCGCCACCATCAACGGCATCTACATGCCGAACTTGAACCGCACGAATGCGTCGGGCACGTTCAGCAAGATCTCCGCTTCGGGCGGAGTCACGTTCAGCCTCGCGACGTTGGGCGTAACGAACGTCGGTCCCGCGTTGCAGGTGGGGGATGTATTCCAGTTGTTCCCGACCGGAACCGGTGGCGCTTTCACCACTTATGCGCTGCAAACCACCGACACGGTTAATAACGTGACCTACACATGGAACAACACGGTCGCAACCGATGGAAAGATCACGGTGGCATCGGTAAGCTCACTGGTGAACTCCAATCCGACCAATATCACCGCGAGTGTTTCCGGAACGAACCTGAGCTTGAGCTGGCCGGCGGATCACACGGGCTGGCGCTTGCAAACCAATTCGGCCGGCTTGTCGGTCAGCAACGCGTGGTTTGATTACCCGGGATCGACTGCGATCAATCAAGTCACCATTCCGATTGATCCCACGCAAACCAACGTCTTCTTCCGGATGGTTTACCCATAGCAGGGCACGCGCGCGAGGGCGCTTGGGGAGCGTCCTCGCGCGGTTTTATACCATTTCGATCGATGTCATAGTGAACGATCTGAGATGAACATTCTTTGCGCAACGGTTGGTAGGGCGCGTCACTCCGTGCGCGCCGCTGCGGCAAAATTACCGTGACCATTGACTTTCTCTCGGGTCGGCGGCGCGCGCGGAGCGACGCGCCCTACCATGCTAAATGGCGAGAACGCCGCCACAACATTTGTGGAATTACTTTAAAGAAAAAAGTCACACTGAAACAAATCGCTTCATCATTCGCTTCAAAGATCGTCCTCGGGATTCGGAAAACCATGGGTCGTAAAATCGTGCCACTGTCACTGGTGTCCACGTTGATAGCCCTGGCGCTCCTATGGCCGGGTGCTGGAGCGATGGCCGCTGACCCTGCCTCATCAGGCCTGGCGTTCACTGGAAAATCCGACGTCTACGATCTCGACGTGGCCGACCTGGATGTTTGGGACACCGTGAGCGTCGAGCTTTGGGTTCAGCCCGCGCGAGACTGCCCGGTGGGAGCAGTGCTGCTGGATAAACTGGGTCCCGACACGCTGCAAGGCATACGCCTGGAGACTGCCGAAGGTGGTTCATTAAAGTTAATCACGAGCGCGCCCACGGCAATTCAATCGCCGCCGGGATTGTTCACCGACAAACGCACGCACGTTGTCGCCAGCTTCAATCCGCGGCAGAAAATTGCCGTTCTTTACTTGAATGGAGTATTAGCCGCGAGTCTGCAAATGGATCCGAAATCGAAGATTACGATCATCGATTCGCAAACTCCGTTGCGCCTGGGTTCGGACCAATTTGGCAATCACCGATTTCTCGGGAAGATCAGCTATTGCGCCGTGTATAATCGCGTGCTCAGCGCGGGCGATGCGCAGCGATTATTCTCCAGCGCGGCCACGCTGCCCGGGTTGGTGGGAGCCTGGCAATTGAAGCCGACGGCCAGCCGGAAAATCGAAGCCTCTTCGGGACGGGGGACTTGGATTGCCGCGCCGGAAATTTCCGGCGCGGCCAACGGCCCGGGCGGCGCGCTGACACTTTGGTATCCGCGGCCGGCGCGCGAATGGCTCGAAGCGCTTCCGTTCGGAAACGGCCGGCTCGGAGGAACGGTTTTCGGCGGCGTGGAACAGGAGCGGATTCAACTCAACGAAGACACGATTTGGAGTGGCTATCCATACGACCCGGCCAATCCCGGCGCACCCGAAGCAATCGCGAAAGCGCGAGCGTTGATTTTTGCCGGCAAACAAAAGGAGGCCGAAGACTTGATTGAAAGCTCGGCGATGGGATTGCCCAAGACGATGGCGGTCTACCAAACGCTTGGCAGTTTAATGCTGGACTTCACCAATGAAGCGACGCCGATCACCGATTATTGCCGCTCGCTCGACTTGGATACGGCCATCCTGACCACCACGTTCAAGCGCGACGACGTGACGTACACGCGCGAAGTTTTTTCCAGCGCGCCCGACCAGGTCGTGGTCGTCCGGCTGACCGCCGATCGTCCGCACAGCATCAGCTTCAAGGCCCGGATGATCACGCCGTTCAAGGACGCAAAAACATCCGTGCAGAATGGGCTGCTGACTTTGACGGGACACGGCGGCGCCTTCAATGGGAAGCCGGGCGTCGTGAAATTTGAATCCTTAGTCCAGGTGCAAAACGAAGGCGGCGTCCAATCCGTCGAGCGAGATTCCATCGCAGTGAACAAGGCCAATTCCGTCACACTGCTCGTCTCGTGTGGGACCAGTTACGTCAATTATCACGACGTGAGCGGTGATCCGCACGCGCGCGCGTTGCACGATCTAACCCAGGCCGCCACGCGCAGCTACGATCTGCTGCGCGCGCTGCATCTGCACGATTACCAACAATTGTTCCGCCGCGTCTCGCTCGATCTCGGCACCAATTCCGACTCGGCGCTGCCGACGGATGAACGCGTGCGGAAATTCGACGGCACAGACACGGCGCTGGCGGCGCTGTATTTTCAGTTTGGCCGCTATCTGCTCATTTCCAGTTCACGCCCGGGCAGCCAGCCCGCCAATCTGCAAGGACTTTGGAACGACGCGTTGAGCGCCGCGTGGGGCGGCAAATACACGATCAACATCAACACGGAGGAAAATTATTGGCCGGCGGAAACGGCCAATCTTTCGGAATGCGCCGAGCCTTTATTCCAGTTGATTCGCGATATTTCTGTCACCGGCCAAAAAACCGCTTCGGCGATGTATCACGCCAGAGGATGGGTCTGCCATCACAACACGGATTTGTGGCGCGCGACGGCGCCGATCGATTCCGCGGTTGGCTTTTGGCCGATGGGCGGCGCGTGGCTGACCACGCACATGTGGCAGCATTATCTGTTCACCGGCGACCGCAAATTTCTGGAAGGCTGCTATCCCATCTTCAAAGGCGCGTCGCAATTTTTTCTCGATACGCTGGTGGAAGAGCCGAAGCATCACTGGCTCGTGACGTGTCCATCGATGTCGCCGGAGCACGGCGGTTTGGTCGCGGGTCCGACGATGGATATGTCCATTCTTCGCGATTTGTTCATGGAGACGGCCAAGGCGAGCGAGATATTGGGCGTGGATGAAGATTTTCGAAAGCAGGTTCTCGCCACGCGCGCGCGGCTCGCGCCATTTCAAATCGGCAAATATGGCCAATTGCAGGAATGGCTCGAAGATATCGACCGCGAAAAAGATTCGCACAGGCATCTGTCGCATCTTTATGGGCTGTTCCCCAGCGCGCAAATCACGCCCGACGATCATAAAATTTTTGAAGCCGCGAAAAAATCGTTGATGGGCCGCGGCGTGGTCGGGCCGGGCTGGTCGCTGGCGTGGAAGGAAAATTTGTGGGCGCGCGTCGGAGACGGCGATAAGGCCTACAGCCTGCTGGTCACGCAATTGACGCCTCCCAAAGGCGGTTCCCAGGGCGGCGGCACTTTTCCCAATTTATTTGACGCGCATCCGCCGTTTCAAATCGACGGCAACTTTGCCGCCACCTCGGCGATCATTGAAATGCTAATGCAATCGCATCGTGGATTCATAGATATTCTGCCGGCCCTGCCGAAAGCGTGGCCGACCGGAAGTGTGAAAGGCCTGCGCGCGCGCGGCGGATTCGAAGTCGATATTGCCTGGAAGGACGGCACGTTGACCTCGGCTACGATTCACTCACTGCTGGGTAATCCGTGCGTCGTTCGCTACAAAAATACCATGCAGGAATTGAAATTGAAAAAGAGCGAAAGCGCCGATTGGCGAATTTCAGAGTAAAGTATGAAGATGAAGTTGGGAATTTGGGTCAGCGCCGCCACCTTGTTCGCGGCGCCATTTGCGGGCGCTCAATTGTTGAGCGTGGACATCAACGGCACGGTTCGCGGGGATGTGACCGCACCGGGATTCACACCCTGGTACATGGCGCCGGACATTACGGGAACCAAACAATCGGCGTCGCATTCGTTCACTAACTATACTTATACCTTTGATCCCATCACTGGAGAACCCACCGCGACCAACATCAGCCTGATCATTCCCTGCACCGTCACGATGACGGTTCCGGCAACGGCGGACGCGACGCATTATTTGAACGCGAACTACGCGAACAAAAACGGCAACTCGACCAGTCCCGACCCGAATGCCGGGTATCGTTTGTCTGGTGACGGTTGCTGGTCGCATTGGAAGGATGATACCATCAGCGTAGATCAGCCTAACACCAGCGGTGGCGCGATCAGCCTCACGATTTCCAATCTGCCCGCCGGTGTCCATTCCATCACGACCTATCACAATGATCCGTGGAGCACGAGCACCTCGTGGCACGGCAACAATGTCCTCAGCCGGTGCATCATCAGCGTCAATGGCGTGCCGGTGTTTACCAACACGCCTTCTGAGTTGGCGACCAATGACAGCAAGTGCGGCTTCGCATTTTTTTACGTCACGAACAGCTACGACGGCGAGCCGGTCGTGTTGAATTTTGATCCGGACCACAGCAGCATTTTGGATTTTACGATTCTGAACGGATTTGAAATTGACCGTCCCTCCGCGCCCGGCACCACCGCGACAGCCATCTTTCCCGCGCAAGGCGATGAGCATGTGTTTGCGAACAACGACACACCGCTTCCGGGAACCGCGAATGCCGGCTATCTCACGTTGCAATGGCAGCCGGCGGGCTTCGCCATTTCGAACTACCTGTATTTTGGCATCAACAGCAATGCGGTCCTCAACGCCACGACTGCCTCTCCGGAATTTCTTATCGGTGACGCCGCGCTGCCAGGGGCAACAAACACTTTTGACGTTAACAATCTCAACAGCGCGCTGACTTATTATTGGCGCGTGGATCAGCTCGATGTCGCGAATGGCCAGACGAATTTGGCTAAAGGCCCCGTGTGGAGATTTCGCACGCGGCACTTGGCGTTTCCGGGCGCGGAAGGCTATGGCCGGTGGGCGCGCGGCGGACGCGGTGGCGTGGTGATTGAAGTGACGAATTTGAACGACAGCGGTCCGGGCAGCTACCGCGCAGCCATTGCCGCAAGCGGCCCGCGCACGATTGTTTTCCGGGTGTCAGGCCTGATTTGGCTGCATTCGCCGTGCATCATCGGCAATGGTTACGTCACCATCGCCGGACAAACCGCTCCGGGCGACGGCATTTGCATCGCGAATTATCGGGCGGGCATGAGCGGGCCGAACGATGTCATCATGCGCTACCTGCGTTTCCGCGTCGGCGACGGCGCGCAACAATCGATGGACGCCATGAGTCTCGGCAGCGCCACGCACACAATTGTGGATCACATTTCGTCGAGCTGGTCGCTGGATGTGGCTTGCAATTCATTGCAGAGCGGGAGTGTTGGGAGCCAATCCGCCATGACCACCTACCAGCACAACATCATTTCCGAGCCGCTGCGGTATTCGTATCATTACAATGATTCCGAACGCGCGGCGACCGGCTGCACGAATTGTTATCAGCCGCACGCGTTCGCGGCGTCCATCAGCGGTGAAATCGGCAGCTATCATCACAATCTCATTGCGCATTCCACGGACCGAAACTGGTCGCTGGCCGGCGGCCTCGATCAAAGCGTGCATTACGCCGGTTCGCTCGATATCCGCAACAACGTCGTTTACAACTGGCTCGGACGCTCGACCGATGGCGGTGTGGCGCGGTTGGATTATGTGAACAATTATTACAAGCCCTATACCGGCAATCCTTACGCGACGTGGCTGCTGCGGCTTGATCCCATCAACAGCGGTTGGGGCCAACCGAAGTACTACATGTCCGGCAACGTGATGCAGGGAAAGAATTATTTCACCAACAACTGGCAGATCGGAACCGCCGTGGCCGTGGGCAATGGCACGAACAATTACGCCAGTTCAAACCAGGTCGTGCTGGCGATCACCAATTCGGAAATGTTCCCCTCCTACGTGACGACGCAGTCGGCTTCGAACGCCTACAAAGTCGTATTGTCCGACGTAGGCTGCAATCTGCCCGCCGAGGATCTGATTGATAAGCGCGTGATCGGCGAAGTGCTGGATGGCACGACTCATTACGAGGGTACGAACGGGCCGACTTACACGATCGGCGGCGTCTTGCAGGACGATCATGGGCCGGATAATCCCGGCCTGATCGATTCGCAAACGGACGTTCATGATTATTCGCCCATTCCTGGCGCGCCCAATTATTCACCGAATTATCCGTGGGGACCGTACGCGACTTACAATGTGCCGGCGGATTCCGACCACGACGGCTTGCCTGATTGGTGGGAATTGATCATCGGCACGAATCCGAATTCCGCGCCCGGCGATTTTTCCGACAGCAATGCCGACCCCGACGGCGATGGCTATTCAAATTTGGAAGACTACCTCAATTGGCTCGCTGCGGCGCACGTCAACTGTGGACGCAATTCGAGCGTGGATATTGATCTGACCCAATACACGCGCGGTTTCACCAACGCTTCGCCAGTTTATGCAGTGTCGAATCCGACGAATGGTGTGGTTACTCTTTTGGCGGGCGGACGCATCGCGCGTTACACACCAACGGGAAATTTTTACGGCCTCGGCGGTTTCCAATTCAAAGTCGCCGATAACACCGGGTTTTCGTACACGAACGCAATCAACATTCACGTCGTGGCGCAGCCGCAATCGCAACTGACACTTTCCGTTTCCAATGATATTCCGCAACTGACGTTCTCCGGCGAATCCGGGTTCCATTTCCTGCTCCAGTATTCCGACGATCTGGTGAACTGGACGATCTGGACGAACGCGGTTGCCGGTGTCAGCGCTCAAATCATCGCCGCGCCGGGTTTCCCGACTCCTTCCGCTCGATTTTATCGTGCCGTTTCCATTCAATAACCAACACCGAATGAATTGTAGCGTGTAACAAAATACATAGCTGGTAGGGCGCGCCACTCCGCGCGCGCAGCTGTTGGCCCGCTTTAGCGGCGCGCGCGGAGCGACGCGCCCTATCACCGCGGGGATAAGGTTCGTTTTATTATGCGGTCTTAGTTGTAACCCAAATCAAAGATTGAAGTTAAACATGTCGAAAATGAAATTCTTCTCCGCCGGCGCCCTCGCCGCTATCCTGCTTTCCACCAGTTGTTCCACCACGAAATCGCCCGAGTCGGAGGCCACGCACAAAATCAAAATCGTTCTCATCGGCGATTCCACGGTCACCGATCGCAGCGGCTGGGGGCTTGGGTTTAAACAATTCATCGATACGAACAAAGCCGAGTGCATCAACCTCGCGCTGGGCGGCCGCAGTTCGATGAGTTACATGCGCGAAGGCCGCTGGACCAACGCGCTCGCAGTGCACGGCGATTACTATTTGATCCAATTCGGCCATAACAACGAGCCGGGCAAGCCGGGCCGCTCGACGGACATGGCGACGTTCATTGCCAACATGAAGCAATACGTCGACGACACCCTGGCCATCGGCGCGAAGCCGATTCTCGTGACGCCGCTGACGCGCCGGCAATGGGACAAGGACCATCCGGGGAAAATTAAATCGAGCCTTGCGCCTTATGCCGCGAACGTCCGGGACATCGCCGCCGAGAAGCACGTTCCGCTCGTCGACCTCCAAGCGCGCAGCATTGAGTTGTGCGAAAAGTTGGGACCGGAGAAATGCGATGATTTCAGTCCCACCAAAGTCGTGGACGGCAAAACGGTTTTCGACGGCACGCATTTAAATCACAAAGGCCGCGTCATGTTTGCGCGGTTGGTTGTGGACGAGTTGCGCAAGTCCGCGCCCGAACTCTCACGTGTTTTACTGACCAACCCTCGCAATCCGGATCCCCTGTTGCCGCACCAGGACTATGACGAGGTGGTTGCCGCCGATGGTTCGGGTTCACAGACAAATTTGCAGGCCGCGATCAATGCTGCGCCGGACGACGGCGGACAATTTCGCATCCTGATCAAACCCGGAACCTACCAGGGGCAGTTCATCGTGCCGCAATCCAAGCATCACATTCAATTCATCGGCGAGGATTTGACGAACACGATTTTGACTTACTCGCAAAATGTGCATGAGACGAACGGCGCGCTTCGGGGATTTGACGGCACCGGAGTGATTGTTCTTGGAGACGATTTTCGAGCCGAGAACATCACGTTCCAAAATGTTTCCGGCGACCACGGGCAGGCGCTGGCGTTGCGGGTGGATGGTGATCGCGCGTTGTTCAACCATTGCCGCATGCTCGGCTGGCAGGACACGCTGATGATCAACAAAGGCCGGGAGTATTTCACGAATTGCTGCATCGCAGGGCGCGTGGATTTCATTTATGGCTCGGCCACGGCGGTGTTTGACAAATGCGAGATTCACAGCAAGAACGGCGGCCACGTCACCGCCGCCAGCACGCCTGAGGACAAGCCGTTTGGGTTCGTGTTCCTGGATTGCAAATTGACCGGCGACCCAAATCCGTGGGTGAACCCGACCAATGGCGTGGCTGCGAATGTGCGGAAAAATCCTCTGGCCGACCTCGGCCGTCCGTGGCGTCCGTACGCGAGCGTGGCTTATATCCGCTGCGAAATGGGCGCTCACATCAATCCAGTCGGTTGGAACAATTGGGGAAAGACATCCAATGAGTTGACGGCGCGATATTCCGAATTCCAGAGTTCCGGCCCCGGCGCGAATCCCGACGCGCGCGTCAAATGGTCGCACCAGTTGACGGATGAACAGGCAAAAGCGTACACCGTCGAAAATATCCTGGGCGGCGAAGATCATTGGGATCCTGGCAAAGCGCTTTCGAAACTATAGTCGGCGGCCACTGAATCGATGCTCGCGGCGAGGGTCTGCTTTTGAGCGAAATGCGATGAATTCTGCTCATCGGTCCGATGCCAATTAGAACGCGACGGTTTTTGATGGCTTTTCGCAGCCTGGCTCTCTCCTCCAACGAGATTGCCGCCATTTACGACGCAGGAACGGCCCTTGTACTATCTCTGTTTGGACCAAACGACCACTTGATTCTGGAAACGGTGAATCCAACCATGACGGTGTCCAACGTGCAGCCGAGCGATGCGGGGTCCTGTTTCGCCATAATCACAAACGCGTATGGATTCGCCCGCAGCTCCAACGCCGTGTTGACCGTGACCGGCACCGTGACCAACGGTAATTGCACGCCGCCGCCGAGCGGCTTGGTTGCCTCGTGGCCGGCGGAGGGGAATGCGAATGATGTCATCAATGGCAACGACGGCACTGCCGGGCCGGATGTCGCTTATGCTCCGGCTGAAGTGGGAACCGGATTCTCTCTCACCGGCTCGAGCACCAGTTATGTTGCCGTGCCGCCATCCTCGACTTTGGATGTCGGAACCAGCGAGGGCTTTACCATTGAAGGCTGGGTCAAGCTTAACGCGGATAATCCTGCCGGAGGCCAGCCCATCATTGAATGGGATTCTGATTCCGCCGACGGTCTGCAATTCTGGTCTGACCCCGGTCTGGTGCCCTACGCAAACATCAAGGACACCTCCGGGAACAATCATCAAATCGAGGGCGCCGACGGCTCGCTCAGCACCACTGAATTCAAGCACGTTGTCTTGACTTATGAAAAGACCGATGGCATCGCGCGTCTTTATGTCAATGGACTGAAGTCACCAACGAAAATATCGGCACAAATATAACGGCGCAGACCACCTATCCGGTCAATATTGGGGCGCGCACTTTTGCCGGTTGGGGAAGCCGGTTTAACGGGATCATCGATGAACTGAGCCTCTACCATCGCGCACTGAGTCCGAGTGAAATTGCCGCCATCTACAATGCGGTTCAGCCGGCAAGTGCACCGGCTCAATCTCCAATCCGCCGCCCGCCACGACCGAAGTTCACGTTGTCAGCACGAACGCCATCGCCGGCTCGTCCTTTGACGTGCCGATTGTCCTCAATGCCAACGGCACTGAAAACGCATTGAGCTTCAGCCTGAACTTCAATCCCGCGCTCCTCAGCTATTCCGGTGTGATGGTGGGCAACGACGACACCAATGCAATGATTCTGCCGAACGTCAGCCGGGTCTCGAGCGGCCGGTTAGGAATCGAACTCGCATTGCCCAGCGGCCAGACTTTTGCCGCGGGCAAATCGGAAATTGCGCGCGTCTTCTTCACGTCGCAGGGTTTGGGCGGCATCGAGCCTGTGGTGACGCCGATCAGCTTCACCAGCCAGCCCATTGCCGAGCTGGTTTCGGACGTGAACGGAAATTCGTTGAGCAATAAGTTTGTGAATGGCTCGGTGGCATTGAGTCTCACGGGTTTCGAAGTCGATGTCGCTGCGGCTCCGTCCGGCGTTATGCTCAGACAGCCGTTGTTTCAAATCTTTAGTGTGCCCTCGGTAGGTTTCTTTGGGGGCGTTTACACTCTGGAGGATGTAGGCGTAGTACATGCCCGCTTTTGTAATCGCGACGTTTAGAAAAAGCCAATTTGAAAACTGAAGATGGCCCGCCATCCGTAGCTCGGAACGTGGTGGATTACCCGCCCTCCTGCTCTAAAGCTTCGGAGGATGGTGGAGGCGGCGGGAGTTGAACCCGCGTCCCTAACAAATCTGCCAGCCGCGACTACATGCTTAGTCCGGAAAGATTTTTCTGCTGTGCGATGGCGTCCGAACTCGAGTCGCACTGCCTAGTCTGCATGGAATTTTCTCGGCTGCCGGCGCGCAGTCTCCGCCCGCAACCATGCCTGCTATGGCGTTCATCCAGCATAGCAGGTGTCTGCCGGTGAACGTCGTGGCAACTTAGGCCGCGAGAGCTAATTCTTGGTTAGCACTTAATTTTTGGTCCGATGATTTACGAGGCCAACGAACCATCCTCGGCATGCCGCCTCTGGCGTATCCATCAGGTCGAAACCAGTACGCCCCCATCAGCGGAACAACTCCATTCTCGCGTCATTCCGCCAACCGGTCAAGCGCGCTGAAGTAAACGACCGCCGGATGCCGGGCCGCCATTTTGATGTCCTCTATTGCGGCTAAAGCGCCTCAAACCAAGACAGGGTTGCCATGCAAAATGAGCGCGTCTTTCGATTGCAAAGAAGCAAAAATTTTTGGTTTTCTGGCACATCCATTGCTCAACTTTTATTGGTGAAGACACCCGTACGCATCGCACTCTGCGCGCTTTGGCTCCTGGCAGCCGGCGCCGGCACGTGGGCGCTCATGACCTATGAAACCACGCCCACGCCGGTGGGGAGCACGCCTTCGCAATGGCCCGCCGATTCGCACATTTCCCGGCAGGCCGGCCGTTCCACGCTGGTGATGTTCGTGCACCCTCATTGCCCGTGTTCGCGCTCAAGCATGGAGGAACTCGATCGTCTGCTGGTGCAGTGCAAGGATTCGATGACCACCCACGTGTTGTTCATTCGTCCCAAAGGCGTGCCGGAGGACTGGACCAATACTTCTTTGCGAAAAAGCGCCGAATCCATTCCTGGCGTCCATGTGGCGTTGGATCAGGACGGCAAGGAAGCCGAGCGCTTTGGCGCCGAATCTTCGGGATACGTCGTTCTCTACAGCCCCAAGGGCGAATTGCTTTTCAGCGGCGGCATCACCGCCAGCCGCGGTCATGCCGGAGAAAACCCGGCGGAAGATGCCGTGATCGCGCTGGCCACGGGACATCAGTCCTCCCTGCATCACAGCGACGTTTTCGGCTGCGGCCTGAAGGAGCATTGCGATATCGCCACGACCAATGAAAACAATCTCTGATTCCGTCACTCCCCGTATGTTGGAACACTCCGGGCCGCCGAGCCTTCGCGCCCTGGAATTGTTCTCGGAGATGCAGGACGCGGTCATCAAACACACCGATTCCATCTTTGGCCGCCTGATGATGTTGCAATGGCTGGCGGCGATCATCACGGCGGTGGTGATTTCACCGCGCACCTGGGCCGGCACGCAAAGCAACATTCACGTGCATGTCATCGCCGCGGTTTTTCTGGGCGGGTTCATTACGGCACTCCCGGTCTTCATGGCTTTGAGGCATCCCGGCCGCGTGTTGACCCGTCAGACGGTGGCGATTGGACAGATGCTGATGTCCGCGCTGCTCATCCATCTCACGGAAGGGCGGATTGAAACGCACTTCCACGTGTTCGGCTCGCTCGCGATCCTGGCGTTTTATCGCGATTGGCGGGTATTGATTTCCGCATCGCTGGTGGTTTATGTGGATCATCTCGTGCGCGGCGCCTTCTGGCCGCAATCGGTCTATGGCGTGTTGCACGCCTCCATCTGGCGGTCTTTGGAACATGCGTGGTGGGTCGGATTTGAAGTCACGTTCCTGATTATTTCCATTCGCAATAGTCTTCGCGAAACTCTGAACGTTGCTGTGCGCCAGGCCAAATTGGAGGACATCAACGAAACCATTGAGCGCGAAGTCACGCAGCGCACCGCCGAATTGACCCAGGAAATCACCGACCGCCGCCATGCCGAGACCAACCTGAAACAAAGCGAAGCGCAATTGGCCAAAGCCCAGCACATTGCGCGGCTGGGAAGCTGGGAATGGGACGTGGTTAAAAACAAAGTCACCTGGTCGGACGAAACTGGGCGGCTGTATGGATTCTCGGATCGGGACTATGGCGCGGATATGTCCCGCGCGCTCGAACGAATTCACCCCGAGGACCGGAGCAAAGTCCAGCTCGCTCTCGACGAAGCCATTCGCTCCGGCGGGCCGTATGTTTGCGATCATCGCGCGCTGTTGCCCGATGGCACGATTCGTTACATGCACGGGTTGGGCGAAGTCGTCATGGATGAGAACGGCAAAGCCATCAGAATTATCGGCACCACGCAGGACATTACGGAAGCGGAGCGCGCCGAAGCCGCCTTGCGCCGCAGCGAGGAGCAATTGAGGCAATCGCAGAAAATGGAAGCCGTGGGCCGCCTCGCCGGCGGTGTCGCGCACGATTTTAACAATCTTCTGACGGTCATTAATTGCTACTCGGCCATGTCCCTGAAGCAGATGGACAAGTCCCATCCGTTGCGAAAGAACACCGAGGAAGTCCAGGCGGCCACCGAACGCGCCGCCTCGCTGACCGGACAATTGCTCGCGTTCAGCCGCAAACAGGTTCTCCAGCCGCGAATTGTCAATCTCAACGAGAGCGTCAGCGGCATGGAAAAAATGCTGCGCCGGCTGATCGGCGAGGACATTGAGCTGTGCACGATGTTCGATCCCGAGTTGGGGCATGTCAAAGCCGACCCGGGCCAATTCGAACAAGTCATTCTCAATCTCGCCGTGAACGCGCGCGACGCCATGCCGCGCGGTGGCAAGCTCACCATTCAAACGGCGAACGTTGCGCTGGACCAAAAAACCCGCTTCCGCAACCGCGATCTGAACGTCGGCGAGTATGTCATGGTCGCCATCACCGACACGGGCGTCGGCATGACCGAAGAAATCAAAACACATTTGTTTGAACCGTTTTTCACGACCAAAGGCGTCGGGCGCGGCACCGGGCTGGGCCTGGCGACGTGCTACGGCATCATTTGCCAGAGCGACGGCGACATCCGCGTTTACAGTGAATTGAATTGCGGCACGACGTTCAAAATCTACCTGCCCCGAGTGGATGCCCCTATCACCACGAACGGCGCCACGAACGATCCCGATATCCTGCCGGAGGGCAACGAATCGATTCTCATCGTGGAAGATGAAGCGGCGGTGCGCCGGTTGGCTGCGTCCGTGCTGCGCACGTCAGGTTATCGCGTCCAGGAAGCCCGCGATGCGATTGAAGCCCTGGGACTGATCCATGCGAACCAGCCTTTCGACCTGGTCGTTACCGACGTGATCATGCCCAAGATGAGCGGCAAGGAGCTTTACGATCAAATCAAAGTGATTGCTCCGCGCATCAAAGTTTTATTTATGTCCGGCTACACGGACGATGCGCTCGCGCATCACGGGGTTTTAGGACCGGAACTTTCGTTCCTGGAAAAACCGTTCTCTCCATCCGGCTTGGCGCGCAAAGTCCGCGAAGTCATCGACAAAACCAACGGCCGCGCCCGGTTCACTTCCAAAATAGCGACCAATGGGAATGGCGTGGTGAACGGCATCAAACATTAGTCCGCCGCTCCCTGCGGCTGTTCACAGCAGCCCATGAAAGATTATTGGATATCCAGACCTTTTTATTCCCCTGGAGAAGTCAGCAATTTGTCATTCGTCATTAGCCGAGCTAGCCACTTCAATTGGCGCTGTGCCCCTATGAAGCGGCCTTTGTCGGCAGCTCAAACGTAAACGTCGCTCCCTTGCCCAAACCCTCGCTGCTCACGCGCAACGCGCCACCCAATTGCCGCGCCGCCGCCGCGCTGCTGTGCAGGCCAAAGCCGTGGCCGTCCTTCTTGGTCGTAAAACCGTGGGTGAAGATGCGCTCAATATTTTGGGGGTCGATGCCGACTCCGTTATCACTGACGGCTATGTGAATCAAAGCGCCGCCGTTGCTGGCGCGGATGGCAATTCTTTTCACATCAGCGGAGGCCGCCTCGCAGGCTTGCTTCGCATTGCGCATCAAGTTCACCAATATCTGGAGTGCCTTGTGTTTCTCCACCGTCACCGTCAGTTCATCCGGAATCTCTCTGGTGATTTCGAGGCTGCTCTTGCCGGTAACCGTCATCTTCAGGGCGTCGGCGACGAGATCCGAAACTTTGAGCGTTTCCACCACGCCCGAAAGTTTCGCGTAACTCTGCTGCGCGCGCAGGATTTCCTCGATGTGCTTCGTCCCCGCCTGAATCTGCGCCAGTTCCGTGATCAACTGTTGCTGTTCGTTGACGAGATGATCTGAAAGCACGCCAAGATATTCGACGGCTTGTTTGCCTTTGGGATTCTGCGTCAGGAAATCCGCCAGGTTTGACTCGTGTTCGCGGAACATCGAAACCACTTTCCCTACATTGGCGGTCTTTGAATTCTTCACCCGCTCCCCCACCACGGATGACGCGATATTAATACTTGTCAGGACGTTTCGCACATTGTGCAACACGCCCGCCGCGATTTCGGCCATGCCCGCCAGGCGCGACGATTCCACTAATTCCGCATGCGCCCTTTCGAGTTGTTCCTTTGACCTCTTCAGGTTCTCCGCCATCCGGTTGTAGCCCTCGGCCAGTTCGCCGCATTCGTCCTGATACTTGAATGTGACCCGGCGCGACAAATCACCCCGGCCGACCGCCTCGACGCTGTCACGCAAATCATGCAATGGCTGCGTGGTCTTGCGAATCACCCACCAGACCAGGGTGCTGCCAATGAGGATGGCGCACAAACTCGCGATCAATAGCAGCCGTTGCGTCCGATGCAGCGCGTTCAGTGGCTGTTCGTAGGAACTCAAGAGCACATACCCCAGCGTCTTGTCGTTTGCGAGCGAATCGAATGTGCCCGCCATTCCGAACCAATGCGCTCCGTCCACGAATACCTGTTTGAGCGTTGACGGCGCCTTCGCACTATTATTGGCTCGCAAAGAAGCGTAGATGTCCGCCACCTCCGCCTCGGCATCCGGGCCGGACAACGTGGAAGCCACCACTCGTCCACTGGCGAGCAGCGCAATTCGGCTATGGGTGAGCTGGCTGAAATTTTGCGCTTCGGCATTGCCGATTTCCAGGCCGAGCGTCAGCGCGCCGATCAATTCTCTCTCCACGTATACCGGCATGGAGACAACGTGATAGAGACGATCACCCGCCAGCACCGTGTCCACTGTCGCCTCGCCCGCGAGCGCCTGTTCCGTTGCCGGCCCCGCGGCGGTTTCGAACGCGCTTGTGGAAATCGCCGGATCTCGTTTTTCGTTGGCAAGAATCCGCTTGGTCTCGTCGCTGTAGAACACGATGTCCGCGCCTTGTTCGCCTACCAGGTCGGCGAGCTTATTCTGAAGCGTGGCCGGATCGCCCAGTTGAAAGGCGGCGCGATAACTCGGCTCATTCGGCAGGTTGCGAAAACGCAACAACAAGTCCTGAGAGCGCGTCTTGTGGAGATTGAGAAACTCGGCGTTGGCCGTCGTCAACGTCTCCCGCGCCTCCTGCTTGAATTGTTTCGTGACCTGCTCATTGACGACGAACACTGTTGTCGCGATCAGCGCGACCATGCAGGCGATTACCGGCACAAGCACTTTCGTGCGCAGACTGGTATTCCACAGGGAGCGGAAGTAATTCATGCGCCGGGTTGCGACAAATTCTCAATGCTCATGGAACGGTTTGATGAGCAGATCATATCACCTTGTTAACAACTTTAACGTGTTAGGGCATATTAACTTGGAGTCGCCAGCGCTCAAAAAGTTCCCGCTTCGCTAAACTTTCCCGTCTTGGAGTGGGACAGCAGACAAGCCGGAACTGAAATCACGATGAGGTTAATGTTCGGGGCTCAGCTAACACTTTTGACATTAGCGCATCCTTGCGCATCTGCGTGAACCCGTTTCTCACTCACTAAAAGGATTGATTACCCCCTCGCTTTACAGCCAAAATACGCGAGTTTTACCGCATGAGCTCAGTGAGTTTAGTTTCGACCGAACGACCCGCCGCACCCGCGGCGGGTCCAGCCACCACCAGCACGGACCTTTTCCAGCCCGTCGTTCGGCCAAAAAAGAGCCTTTTCAAACTGGTCGGCGAAGTGCTCGACCACGGCGGCCCCGGTTACCTGCAATTTGCCATCACCAACATCTGCAACGCCGATTGCGACTTCTGCGGTTTTGCCCGCTCCAAATTCGACCCTAAAGCCCGCCGCAGCGTCACCTTGAAGGAAGCCCAGGACGTCATCGAAATTGCCGTCAAAAATCACATCGGCTATCTTCTCTTCGTCGGCGGCGAGCCAATGGTCCACAAGGAGCTGCGCGCCATGACGCGCTACGCAGCCGAGCGCGGCATCCATCCAATGATCTGCACCAACGGCGGCCTGTGGAACGAAGACAACATGCGGGGCCTCGCCAGCGACGGCCTCACCAGCGTCATCATGTCGATCGATGCGCATGACATCGTCAAGCACGAGAAAAATCGCGGCTTGCCCGACGTCTGCAAAAAAATCAAGCGCGCCAACGAATTTTTCCATTCCGCCGGCATCCAAACCACCGCCAGCATCACCGCCAGCCGGCTCATTGATGATTACGATAAACTGCCCGCGTTCCTCGAAACGCTCGGCTTCAAAAGCTGCACCTTCAGCTACCCGCTCACCTCGCTCGCCAGCAGTTATCTCAGCTTCAGCGACAGCGGCCTGGTGAATTACTCGAAAGCCGAACTCATCGAGCTGTTCGACAAAATCAAAAACATGAAGCATCGCAGCGGCTATCCGGTCGTGAACCCGACTGAATCCCTGCACGAAATGCAGCGCCATTTGCGGGGCGAAAGGGAACAATTCGGCTGCCTCGGCGGCCACAAATATTTTTACCTCGATTGGAATCTGAACCTCTACCGCTGCCACTTCTGGGAAAAACCGATGTGCAACATCTACGAGTTCGACCAATCGAAACTCATCCGCGACGGCTGCACCCGTTGCATGATTGATTGCTACCGCGACCCGAGCGTCCTGCAATACGTGGCCATCAACGCCAGCGACGCCTTCAACAATTTGAAAAAAGGCAAACTCGGCGCCGCCGCCAAGAACATCTTCGACCGCCGCAACCTCACCTCCATCAAAGCCGTCTGGGAAGACCGCAAATGGATCGGCGGCGTTTGAATTTGTAGCGGCGGTCTATGACCGTCGACGTTCATACCTGTAGTGGCGCCTTGGCAGAGCGCCCAAAATGAAAAAAGGGATCGTAAAGGAAGCCAAAATGGCCCATGGGCATTCTGAACTGATCTACGACGCGGGGCATATACCTTCGTGCGAGCGTCGCGCCATTCCGATCGGTCGTGCTACGCCTAAGTTATTGTCCACAAGCCCGCTCGTGCCCATTGTGCCGGATCGTAGAGCGCGGGCTCCGGAGCGCCGAGCACCCGCTCGGCCTGACCGGAAAACGCAACTTGCCGAACGGGTGCTCGGCAGCCCTTCCGCGACCAGGCCGGGTACCGTCGGTGTGTCGAGTTACTTTCTTTGGGCGCTTCGAGTCGGACTTTGGATTGCAATTTAAAGTCATTGTGCTATGACTCTCGACCTAAAGGAAAAGTCGCCGTGGGCACGTGCTCGCGGCGCTATCGCTGTGACCGTAAAGGAACGCAGAGTTGGTTGACTGGAGAATTGTAATGAGTTTCAGAAGGATTGTTCGCACCGCTGCGTTTCTGCTGTGGCTGGCCGCCGGCGGATCGCTCTCGGCCCAAATCATCACCAACGTCACCCCGCCGCTCGGTGGACATGGCGAGTTCCAATACATCAAAATTTTTGGCGGCGGCTTCACGCCCAACGGCAAGCTTCCGAACCAACTCAGCGTGGATTTCAACGGTGCCGTCGCTACGACCAGCCCCAGCGCCGCAGTCCAGGATTACGAAATTGATATCGCCAGTGTGCCGGCGAACGCGACCACCGGTCCCATCCATGTATTCATCAACAACGCGGAAGCGCCGCAAACCCCATTGTTCGTGGTCGTTCCCACCAACATGCCCTACGCCACCAACTTCGACCCGATCTATGGTGGAAATGGCCAGGCTGTGAAGATTTTCGGGGTGCATTTTCAACTCGCCGGCGTCAGCGCCGTGACCTTCAACGGAACTCCTGCGGGGTCCTTTCATCTGGTGAGCGACAACGAGATTGATGTCAACGCTCCCAACGGGGTAACGACCGGGCCGCTCATTCTCCAGGGCAAAATCGGCAGCTTCAGCACGGCCACAAACCTCATTACCAATTCCGTTGCCACGGCCACGAACTTTTTTGTGCAACCGGGGATCCGCACCTTTTCTCCGAGCAGTGGCCGGCCCAATACGAATGTGATCATCCAGGGAACGAATTTCACCGGGATTCCAATGGTGCAGTTTGGAGGCGTCACTTCTCCGTTTATTATCATTTCCAACAACACCACGATCCTGGCGGTCGTGCCGACAAACGCATCGTCCGGTGTTATCACGATCCAGCCTCCCTCCGGCACGCTTCTTGGCCAAAAGTCTTCCACCACCAAGTTCTTGATGCTGCCCACCATCTACAACTTCTCACCCCCGATGGGTCCGACTAATACCACCATCACCATTACCGGCGCGGGCCTGAACGAAAAATCGCCGCACCCGGATGTCACCATCGGCGGCACGCCCGTCACCAGCTTCGGCGAAATCACTCCCAACGCGCTTTCGTTCAATGTCCCCGCTACTGCCGGGTCCGGTGTGATTGTCGTCACCACGACGAACGGTTCCATCACGAGTTCAGATGTGTTTTACATGCCGGCCGTCATCACCAGCATTTCGCCAAACACGGGCAGCGCCGGCACGATTGTCAAAATCACCGGCAACAGTTTCACCAACGCCTCGGCAGTGAGCTTCAACGGTGTTCCCGCCACCTTCAGAGTGACCAATAACACGACGATTGGCGCGGTGGCGCCGCCGGGTGTCACCTCCGGCACGATCAGCGTCACGACGCCGTTCGGCACGACCAACAGCACCGACCTGTTCTTTGTCGCGCCGTCCATCATCGGCTTTACGCCCACTCACGGCAATGCCGGCACGCTGGTGACAATCACCGGCACCAGCTTCACGAACGCGACCGCGGTTTCGTTCAACGGTACGCCCGCGACGACTTTCGTGGTGACAGATAATTCGACTATCAACGTCTTCGTTCCCGACGGCGCGACCACCGGCCCGATTTCCGTCACCGGGCCCGGCGGCACTGGCACAAGCGCTACGCCGTTCACGATTGATTCCGCCGACGTGGCCGTGACGATTTCGGATGCGCCCGACCCGGTGTTCATTACCAGCAACCTGGTTTATACCGTCACCGTCACGAACAGCGGTCCGGTGGATGCTCCCGGCGTGGTTTTGTCCAACACGCTTCCGTCTTCCGTGATTTTGAAATCAGTCGCCGTGCCCCTCGGCGTGATTAGCGACACCAATAACAATCCGATCTTCTTCCGGCTCGGCACTGTGAGCGCGGCCGGTTCGATGAACATTGGGATCACGGTGGTGCCGCACGCAGTCGGCTCGATCACCAACGTGGCCTTCGCCGGCACGGGCATGATCCCGGATCCCAATCTCGCCAACAACGTTGCCATGGCGACCACCACCGTCTGGCCGTTGGCGATCCTGTCCATCACGAATTTGATGAGCAACAACCTCGTGCAAATTTCCTGGCCCGCACCCCTGAGCGGTTTCACTCTTCAATCCAACACAAATCTCTCCTCCGCCGCTTCATGGAACAACGACGGCGCGTCCAAAACCATCAACGGCACCAACGTGTCCGTGATCGAAACCAACGCGGGCGATGGGAGATTTTTCCGGTTGAAGCAATGACATGGTGAGCCATTTTCCACGAGGATGGTAGGGCGCGTCGCTCCGCGCGCGCCGGGGGTGAACCCGAAAATGGTCGTGAACGGAGTGGGGCGCCCACCTAAAAAGCTACCGCTTTTCGTTATAGCTCTTTTGAGAGTATTTTACGCGGACCAGCTCCGCCACGCGCGCGGAAAATTCCGCATCGGGTTCGCACTCGGCCCAATCCGCACCGAACGTCTCCGCGCCCATCGCCTGCATCGCTGATTCCCATTCACCCCGCACCAGCGAAACCGGCGGAGGCTGCACCGAGCCTTGGATGAGCAGTCCCAATTTATTCCTCCGCTGCGCTGCGCCGGCAATTTTTTTTCCCTGCCACAGCACATCAAACTTCTCGTAGCCGACGAAACACTGGCCCGGTTCGGATTTCCGGCAGCATGACGCGAGTTCCGTCGCGACATTTAACTTTGCGAACGCCGCGCGAATCCATTCGTGAATCCGGCGATAACTTTCCATTGCGCTCGTCGAATACCATTCGTGACCGGTCGGAAATGCAACACTGTAAGTCCAATCGGCATCATGCGGCACGAGCCCGCCGCCCGTCGGTCGGCGCACCAAAGGCCGCAGGAATGTCGTGCGTTCGATATCCGCAAAATGTTGGAAATAGCCGAACGATGCCGCCCGTTCCGTCCACCCATAGAATCGCAGCACCGGCGCGCCCCAGCGCGGCATCGCTTCGAGCAGCGCCTCATCCACCGCCATATTGAACGCGGCGTCATTGCGGCCGGATTGCAACCAAAGCCATCCACGTTTATCCGTGTCCATCCGGTTAAGCCTTTTTCTTTACACCGAGACGCGGGCAAAGTGGTTTCACTTCGCAATGTTCGCAATCCGGGTTGCGCGCAAAGCAACGCCGCCGGCCATGCCAGATCAGCAAATGGCTGATCAGCGTCCATTGTTCCCGCGGCACGAGCTTCATCAATACCTCCTCGACCTTCACCGGATCATTTTCCTCGGTGAACCCCAGCCGAAACGACAGCCGTCCCACATGCGTATCCACCGCAATTCCGAGCCGGATGCCGAACGCATTGCCCAAAACCACATTCGCGGTTTTGCGTCCAACGCCGCCGAGTTCGACCAGTTCTTCCATCGTGCGCGGCACTTTTCCGCCATGTTTTTCAATGATCGATTTTGCCGCCGCCTGGATATTCCTGGCCTTGTTGCGATAGAACCCGGTGGTCTTGATGTCCCGCTCCAACCCGGGCAGGTCCGCCTTTGCAAAATCCTCCACCGACCGGTATTTCTTGAACAAAGCTTCGGTGACGATGTTCACGCGTTTGTCCGTGCATTGCGCGGAAAGAATCGTGGCGACGAGCAGTTCGAGCGGATTGGAAAAATTCAGCTCACAATGCGCATCCGGGTAAGCTTTCCGCAAACCCGCGATGATTTTCTTGGTCCGGGCGATTTTGGCTTCCAACGATTCACGTGGCATCGCGCCAATAGACAACAAAAAGCCCGCGGCTTCAATACCACGGGCTCAGAGCCTCTGTTTTAGAGGAGATGTGACTGCCAAAACGGATGAACCAACCCCGACCGTAAATACCGTCTCCCTCTCCCATCGGATGGGAGAGGGGCGGGGTGAGGGTCTTCAGAACTTATACGCCAGCGCGCCCACCAGCTTGGCGTCGTTCTTTTGGCGGCCGGGCGCCGGCCGATGATTGTAAGTGTCGTCCAGGTAAAGCCGCAGCGACAATTTCTTGCTCGTGGACAGGTCCGATTCAACCCCGATTTCGAAATTGACGATGTAATTTTCAAATTTATCCACCTGCGGCAGGAACTCGGCCGTTTGCCAGATTCGCGCGCGGTCGTTTATGGCCCAATGAAATTTATCAGCGATACGCAACGTTGCATAACTCTGGTCATTCGTGCCAAGCCTTTGAAAGATATAACCCGGGCCGACTTCACCGCTCAGGTCTATCGCCTTATTCTTGACGAAATAATATCCGGCGCCGGGGCTTAGTGATACCCGGTAACGGATATCCGCCACCTCGTCATGCAATCCATCCACGCGTCCGTAAGCGTACAAGCGGTCTGTGAACAGCCAATTTTCCTGAACAAAGCCATGCAGAGATTGGGCGGTGGTATGGGTGACTCCGGCGGTCTTGGTTGTGCCGTAGGTCGCATCCGCGCCCAGGGTCAATTCACTCTGCTGCCACTTTCTGGCCGTCGCCAATGACAGCGTGGCGAGAAAGGTGTCGCTATTGCCGCGCGTGAGCGTCAATCCAGCCGCAGCGGCGCTTACCCAATGATTGGTTGCGGTCGTCACGTTGACCGCGTCATCCGCGCGTGACGACACGGTTCCGCCAAGGACAGCCATCGCGGCGGCGAGACATAATGCGTATCGGTATTTCATGTTTGTTTTTAGGGTTGGTTCTTGGTTTGAAAACGATGGAACACGAAAGGCCTTCGCAAATGAAAGCAACCGGTGAGTTTTCGCTGAGTGGCGAAGTGACGCCTTTCGATTGTGGGTTCAACGCCGACAATGTGAGCAAACGCCGCGAACACTTCAATCCGTAAAATGCTCGCGGTTGTTGATAGTGCTTATCTGAAATTTGAAACGAGTGCCCGCGGCGTCTCACCGCCGGCATGGCCACAACCACAAATGGACACGAATGAACACCAATAATCCGTGCCCGTTCGTGGTTTTTCTAACTGTAAAAATTCAATTAAGCGTGACGCCGCACTAGCACTTGCACAACTCCGGCTCCTCGATCTCGCTGGGAGCTTCGACGAGCGGGGTGCCATCGGCGGCTTCTGGATATTCGAAAATTTTTCCCTCATAATTGCGCACCACCACGCGCTCATCACTATGATAAAGCACGTATTCGGGACTGATCGGCACCTTGCCGCCGCCGCCAGGCGCATCGATGACATATGTCGGCACCGCGTAACCGCTGGTGTGACCGCGCAACGCTTCCATGACCTCCAGACCCTTGCGCACGCTGGCGCGCAAATGCGCCGACCCGGAAATCAAGTCGCATTGATAGAGATAATACGGTTTCACGCGGCACATGAGGAGCTTCTGCACCTGCGCCTTCATGACTTTCGGATCATCATTTACATTGCGCAACAACACCGATTGATTGCCGAGCGGAATGCCCGCATCCGCCAGTCGGCCGAGCGCCTCGCGCACCTCAGTCGTCAATTCGCGCGGGTGATTGGAATGAATGCTGATGAACAGCGGATGGTATTTCTTCAGCATCGCGCAAAGCGCGGGCGTGATGCGTTGCGGCAGAAAAATCGGGATGCGCGTGCCGATGCGCAAAAATTCCACATGCGGAATCGCGCGCAAACGGCTCAACAAATGTTCCAGCTTTTCGTCACTGAACAGGAACGGATCGCCGCCGCTCAACAGCACATCGCGAATCTCCGGATGCGACGCAATGTATTCAATCTGCTTGTCGAACTCGGGATGAAAATCGTAGCCGGTGGCATTGCTCACGAGGCGCGACCGGGTGCAGTAACGGCAATACGCCGCGCAACGGTCCGTCACGAGAAACAGCACGCGGTCGGGATAGCGATGCACCAATCCCGGCACGGGCGAGTGCGCATCTTCGCCGCACGGATCAGTCATCTCCCACGTCGCCGTGTGCGTTTCCTCAATGCGCGGAATCACCTGCCAGCGAATCGGGCAGTTTTCGTCCGCGGGATCGATGAGGTTGAAAAAATACGGCGTGATGGCAAGCGCGAGTTTATGGTTCGCGAGCTTGGCGCCGGCAAATTCTTCCGGAGTCAGCGACGGCATGAATCGTTGGAGCTGTTCGGCGCTCGTGATCCGGTTTTTAAGCTGCCAATGCCAGTCATTCCAATCCGCATCCGGCACATGGCTCCAAAAACCACGTCCGGCGGATCGGAATTGTTTCAGTGAATGATAAGAACGCGCTGGAGGCTCCTCGCCATTTTCCCGTGAAGTATCGCTGTGCATTGTTCGATATAGTTAGCGCACTATAAATTTGATCAGAAAGCTGTCAAGTGAACCGGGGGCAGGGTGAATCACCCTAAATGCCGGTCGGACCCGCCCCATTTACGGCCCCGGAAATCAGCGCGACGCGGTGGTTTGCGGCGCCGGAGCGGCGGGTGTTTCGAGCTGATGACGCATGTTCGCGCGTTTGACATCCAGGAGGTTCAATTTTTGGATCGCTTCGTCAACCGACTTGTCGGGCAAAAACCGGGATATGGAAAAGAGGCGCGCCGAAGCGTTGCGTTTATTGTAGTAGGTCTGCAGCGCCTCGCGATAACCGTCCAGCAGCGAAATGTATTCAGGCGAAATGCGCAGGCGCAACACTTCCAATTCCCAGATCTTCGACTTGATTAAAGGCAGTTGCTGCGGACGGCTCCAGCCGCGAATGATGGTTTGAAAACTGATGTCCGTGCGCATCGGCGGCGCCACGCCGATTCGGACTTCGATGGGAAATTGAAACACCGCGTCCAGTTCGCGCGCGCTTTCCTCAGGCGTCAACAGATGCAACAGATCGCGCCCGGTAAATTGCGCCAGGTCCAGCGCCCACCATTTCTCGACATCGAGCGCGGTTCCAAACGAAGCGTGAAAGGCGTCGAGAAAAGCCAGTTGCCAGTTGAGATAACCGGGCATCTCCGCAAGCATGTTTTGCAGGGACTGAGGCCCATTTTTCAGAGTTAACAACTGGCTGAGGAACACTTGCGCGCAACTGCCGTAGAGGTCCACGCCGTTGTCAGACAATTCTTCGTCGGTCGGCCAGCTCAACTGATCAAACGTCAGCGGCGAATTGGTGTGCAGTATTTGGATGGATTCGGCGAGCGGGTTCAACTTGCGCGTCGCCTCGCCGGTGATCGCGCGCGGCGCATCGCTGAAATCCACCGTGGTGCGAGTCACGCTCAAGCCGTTTACCTTTGTTGTTGGCGGAGGCAGAATGAGCTTGATCTCGCTGGAGCCCATCAATTGCCGCGCAAATCCGCGCACCAGCCATTCCGGGAGTTCCGCGGCGCGCGTCGTGGCGTTGCGATTGGCCATTTCCTGCAGGCACGCGCGCACGATCGCTTCCACCAGGCGATTGCGATCGATCGCATCGGGCAACTCCACGCGGCAATCCCAATGATCTCCCATCAATGCGGAATCCACGGAAATCGGATCATCCGCCGTGCGCGCCGGGCGCAGGATGACGAAAATTTTTCCCCGCCAATGGTCGCGCGCATCCAGATCATGCAGCAACTGCCGTTTGATGCGCTCGCAGGAAACCGTGAGCAAGGCCGGATCGAGCGTGATCATTCCGGGATCGACAGCAAGCTCGAGGGAATGCGCCGAGAGCGGGCCGCGCGCGCTGACAAAAAATTGGCCCGTGTCGCTGCCGATGACTCTCATGCTCGACGGCCATTGCGCGTTCGCAATGTTCAACACAGCCAATGTTCCTACAATGATGGCGATGGCTTTCATCTGGCGGTTGCCCGCTTAGTTTTTGCCCGGCGATTTTGGCGGCTTGCTTTCGGATTTTGCCGCCGGCTTGCTCTCGGTCGACGAAGATTTGCTTTCGGACGGCTTGGAGGCGGCGGAATCTTTTTTGGCCGCCTCCTTGTATTTTTCGCTCCGATAATCCGTGATGTAAAAACCGCTGCCTTTGAAAATCAAGCCGGCGCCGGCGCTGATTTTTTTCTTCACCTTGCCGCGGCCCCATTTTTTCCTGGCACAAAGATCTTCCGGACAAATGGCCAGCGGCTTCTCTGAAATCGACTGAAACTTCTCAAATTCATGCCCGCACTTCGAGCATACGTATTCGTACGTTGGCATAAGAGACATTGTAATAGCGGGAGAACAAATTCAGGTCAAGTCCCGCGCGGTTTTACAAAACCGGCGGCGTTCCTCGTGCGCCATGCCAGAAACGCGAAACCTCGACGACGTGGCTGTGGGACGCGACGCGGTAAACGATTCGATAGGCTCGGAAAATAATCCTCGAATGTTCTTATTGCGAAACTCAGGAACAACCCGCCCTCGTTCAGGAAAAGTCCTCAGGCTGTGTGCTTGTTCAATTAGGGCGAGGCCGAACTTTTCCGCGCTCGCCGGGCTATCAAAGGAGATATAGCGAACGATCTCTTGCAGATCCTGGATCGCTCTCGGAGAGAGGATTACCTGGTAATCCATGAGGGGAGCTGCTTTTTAACATCCTCCAACGGCACTCCCTCGCCCTGGTCCAATTGAGCAAATCCCTCACGAACTCCCGCCACGAATTCGATTTCTTTCGCTATTTCGAGCAGAGTCGCTTCCTCGGGGCAAGCGCCCAATTAAATCCATCGCGATTTCTTTATTGCTCATGCTGACAGCCTCGTATAACGGAATAATATCGGCAAGCCCATCCTACCCCCCAATACAACTCATCGACCGCGAAGCCGGTTGGAAATCTGGTTCGCCGATGTGATGCCGCGCTTCCTTCTGCCACACCACTCCTTTGAGCCACTTCGCGATTTCCTCATCCGAGCTGCCGTCGCGCAACAGCAATCGAACGTCATGCTCGACCACGCTGAACAGGCACGTGCGAACTTTGCCGTCAGCCGTCAGCCGAATGCGGTTGCAATGCCCGCAAAAAGGCTCGCTGACCGGCGCGATGATGCCGATTTCGCCGCGACCGTCCGCGAAGCGCCACCGTTTTGAAGTGGAAGACAAATTATTCGATTCGACCGGCTCCAGGTCAAACCGCGCGCGAATACGCGTCAAAATTTCCCGGCCGCTCACCACCATGTCCTTCTGCCACGCTCGCGCGGAATCCAGCGGCATGAATTCGATGAAACGAAAACTCAAATCGCGTTCGCGCGCAAACTCCGCCAGCGATTCTATCTCATGATCATTGATGCCGCGGATAATGACGCCGTTGACCTTCACCGGGCCGAAGCCCAATTCCTGCGCGAGCTCGATGGATTGCAACACTTCGTCGAGGCCGTCCCGCCCGGTGATTTTTTTGAAATTATCGCGCTCGCGGGAATCCATGCTGAAACTGATGCGCCGCAAACCGGCGTCCCGCAATGCCCGCGCTTTTTGCGGGAACAGGAATCCGTTCGAAGTCATCGCCAGGTCTTCGATGCCGGGGACTTTTGCCAGGCGCGTAACGAGATTTTCGATATCATGGCGCAGCAGCGGTTCGCCGCCGGTCAGGCGGATTTTTTGAATGCCCCAACTCGCTGTCAGGCGCACGAAGCGCTCGATTTCTTCGAATGTGAGAAGAGTCGAGCGCGGCACCCATTGTTGCGCGATGGGCGCGGGATTCGGGAGATGCGCCCAATGGCCGCGATAAAAATTCTGCGCCGCCTCGGTTTCCGGAAGGCAATACATGCAGCGGAAATTGCAGCGGTCCGTGACGCTGACTCGCAAATCCCGCAGCGTGCGGCCATGCGAATCAACGAGCAGATCGGACGAGGTCATTTTGGCGGCGGATTGGCCGGCACGCTGTTGGTCGGAGGGATGACCCGCACGGTGCCATCGGCATTCACTTCCACATTGAGATCGTAATTGGCCCTGGGCGGCGCCGCTGTCGAGTTCGTCGCATTATTATTGGCCAGCGTGGGCTTGGATTTCTGCATTAACTGCTGGGCGCCCTTCTCGTCGGCTCGCGCAAAAATGCCTTCGCGGATCCAGGCGAGCCGGCGGGAGATGTTCATTTCCTCCTTGAGCTTTGCCACCTGGGCGCGGAGCACCTTCAAATCATTAAACTGCCGCTCCAATTCGGCCTTTTCCGCCATGAGCCGCTGCAGTTCCTTTTCGAGGAAAGCCTTGTCGCCTTCGGAGGCCACGAGCTTCTTTTTCGTGTCATCAATCTGCGATTGTAGATTTGTGATGGAATTGCTCAGATCCACTGCTTTTTCATCCAATTGCTTGTTTTGCGTTTCGAGATCGGCGATTTGCGCGTCGCGATTCGCGACCTCCTCCTGCGCGGCTTTCAGCGAATCCTGGGTTTTGGCGAGAGTATTCGAAGTCTCGGTAATCTGGTTCGTCAACGCGGCCAAATCCTGCGCGCGCGCGGCGAGGTCGTTCGTCAGCGAACCGTTCGCCTTGCGCTCTTCCTCCAGCTTTTCGCTGGTCTCAACCCAGTTGTTCGAGTGGGTCAAAATCTGGCTTTCGGCGGCTTTCTGTGCCTTCGTCGCGTTGGATTGGTTCACAACGAGCGCGATGGCCAGGCCGACGCACGCGAGGGTCAAAATGATTATTCCCATGCGATTTTTCATAGCGTGCCCAAGATGCTAGCGCGCGCGGAATTTGGCAAGCGCCGAGGCGAAATTTGAAGCGGCGCCGTCGCAGCCGACGCTCGCCCCGCCGTAGGTTTAGCGAAGGCGGGCGAGGAGACTCTGTTTTGCGGAAATAATGCGAGACTTTTTTACGGAACTGCGGCCCAAAATAGCAAGGCGGCTCGGAAACAGTCATTCCTCGTTCTCGTCCTCGTCGCCGACCCTCGATTTTTGAGGAATTCCGAGGGCGAGAGCGAGAACGATGGACGAGGAGGACTGCGACTTTCGCCATCGGATTTGCGCACCACGCTCCCACGTCTCTCCACTTGAATAAACGCCCTCCTCTCTTAAATTGGCGGTAGCTATGAGATTGCCACGCGAGACGCCGGTAATGACGTTGCCGAATGCCACGCTTTTTCCCCAGGCATTGTTGCCGCTTTACATTTTTGAGCCGCGCTACCGGCAGATGCTCGCCGACGCGCTGGGTTCCAATCGCATGTTTGCCGTGGCCATGCAAAAACCGAGCGCCACGCGCGAAAGTCCGTCGACCGTCGCCGGCCTCGGCCTCATTCGCGTTTCGGTGCGGCACAAAGACAATACCTCGCACCTGATCCTGCAAGGCATTGCCCGCGTGGAACTCGACGAAACCATTCGCTACAAACCCTATCGCGTGCAACGCATTCGCCGGATGGACACGCCGCCGTGCGACAGCATCGCCGTGGATGCGTTGCTGGCCAAAGTCCGCGAATTGCTGCGCGAACGCATTGATCTGGGGCTGCCGTTTCCGTTCCCCGTCGTTTCGTCGAAATCGGAGACCAGTCAGCCGGCGCCGTCGTTTTCGCCCAAGGAAATTCTCGGTTACCTCGATTCGCTCACCGATCCCGAGCAGACGGCCGACCTCGTCTCGTGCGCCGTGTTGCCGGGCGGCCTCGAGCGGCAGCAGATTCTTGAAACGGTTGACGTGGAAAGCCGGTTGCGCCGGCTGATTCAATTTTTGCTGGCGGAAATCCGCCGGAAAAGGAAAGGTGCCTTATGAGCGAGACTACAATGCCCGGACAAGACCTCGGCGGAATTTCCCGCGAGGAAATGATGTCAGCGCTGTTTGCGCAGCTCGTCGTCCAGCAATCCAACATGGCCATGCTGCTGATGGGCAAAGTGCCGCATCCGCAAACCGGCCAAACCGTGCGCGACATGGACGCCGCGAGATTGTTCATTGACCAATTGGAAATGCTCGAAGCCAAAACCAAGGGGAATCTCACCAAGGACGAGGATCAGCTCTTGAAGCAAAGCCTGATGTCCTTGCACATGGCGTTTGTCGACGCCGCGAATACTCCTCCGGAGGAAGAAAAAAAGGCCGAAGCCGCCGCGCTTTCCGGCGATACCAAGCCCGAGGAACACAAAATCGAAGGCACTCCCGCGTCCGACGAAGAATCCAAGAAAAAGTTTTCGAAGAAATACTAGGCGGTTCCGCCATCTGGCGGCGGCAACGTCAGTCGGTGCTATTCCTCTTCGACTTCAAATCGCAAAAGACTCTCAATCCGGATAACCATTCGGATGTTTCTTGTGCCACGCCCAAGCCGTGGCCACGATATCCTCCAGCTTCGGGAATTGCGGTTTCCAGCCGAGTTCGCGAATAGCCTTTTCAGCGGAAGCCACGAGCTTCGGCGGGTCGCCTGGACGACGTGGCTTTTCAATCGCGGGAATTTTTTTGCCCGTCACCTTCTCGCACATTTGGATCACCTGGCGGACGGAGTAACCATCGCCGTTGCCCAAGTTGTAAAAGCCGGTTTGGCCGGGCGCAAGCCCGAGGATGTGCGCTTGCGCGAGATCGCGAATATGGATGTAATCGCGGATGCACGTTCCATCGGGGGTGGGATAATCCGTGCCGAAGATTTCGCAATTCGGTTTCTTCCCAAGCGCCACGAACAGCACATTCGGAATCAAATGCGTTTCGATGCGGTGATGTTCTCCAAATTTCTCGCTCGCGCCCGCGGCGTTGAAATAGCGGAAAGCAATGAACTCGAGCTTGTAAATCTGCTGGTACCAAACGAGCACCTTCTCAAACATCAACTTGGATTCCCCATAGGGATTGATGGGCCGCTGGGGCAAATCCTCGGTCATCGGCACGCGATCGGGCGGGCCGTAGGTGGCGCAGGTGGAACTGAACACGAATTTCTTCACGCCGCATTCCACCGCCGCGTCGGCGAGCTTGAGGGCGTTGACGAGATTGTTGTGAAAATATTTTTTCGGGTTCGTCATCGATTCCCCGACCAGCGCGCTCGCGGAGAAATGCATGATGGCGTCCGGCTTCGCGGCTTTGACGGCATTCAGGATATCGCCCTCCTGTTCCGGCTTCGCCAAAATGAATTTCGCGCGCAAATCCACCGCGGAACGATGGCCTTCAGTGAGATTATCGTAAACCGCGACCGCGTGGCCCGCGTTGAGCAGTTCCTCGGTGCAAACCGAGCCGATGTAACCCGCGCCGCCCGTGACGAAAACGTTCATGGCGCGAAAAGGTAAGCGCAGAACCCGGCAGGCTCAATGGCGAAATGGGACCAGCGTGCTACGTGTTGCGTGAATCTCGTTTGAGGCCGTTTGCCGAATTCGCGCAACACGTGAAACATGAAACGTAAAACGTGAATATTGGCCGACGCCGCAAAAACAAATTCACTTTTCACGTTCAATTAATCTCCCTCATCCGAATGCACGACGCCTGCTGGTTCTCATCAAAATTCTCCAGCACCGGAACGATTTTCGCGCAATCAGCAATCGCGTACGGGCAACGCGGATGGAACGGGCAACCGCTGGGCGGGTTGATGGGCGATGGCGGATCGCCCGCCAGAATAATCCGCTCGCGCTTTTTCTCGCGAACGGGATCAGGAATCGGCACCGCGCTCACCAGCGCCTTGGAATAAGGATGCAGCGGACGTTCGAAGATCTTCGTCGCCGGGCCAAGTTCGACAATTTTTCCCAGATACATGACCGCGATCCGATCCGAGATGTGTTTCACCACGGAAAGATCGTGCGAAATGAAAATCAACGTGAGCTGCATCTCGCGCGAGAGTTTGGCGAGCAGATTGATGATTTGCGCCTGGATGGAAACGTCGAGCGCGGAAACCGGTTCGTCGGCGACGATCAATTTGGGTTCGACGGCGAGCGCGCGGGCGATGGCAATGCGCTGCCGTTGGCCCCCGGAAAATTCATGCGGATATTTCTTCAGCGAACGCGGCGACAAACCTACTTTCTCGATCAGTTCATTCACGCGTCGAGGCAGTTCATCGCTCGGAATCTTGCGATGCGCCTGGATCGCTTCCGCAAGCGTGTCGAAAACGGGCATGCGCGGGTTCAGCGAGGCGTAGGGATCCTGGAAAATCATCTGGAAATCCGCCCGAGCGGCGCGCAACTCCGGCCCACGCAGTTTGGTCAGGCTTTTCCCGCCCAAAACGACAATGCCATCCGTCGCCGGAATCAATTGCAGCAACGTGCGCCCAAGCGTGGACTTGCCGCAGCCCGATTCACCGACGAGCCCGAGGATTTCACCCCGTCGCAAATCGAGCGTCACGCCATCCACGGCCCGCACCACGCCGGCCTCCCGCCGAAAAACAATCCCGCGCTCCACTGGAAAGTGTGTCTTGAGGCCTTTGATTTCGAGAAATGCGTCGGACGTCATATTAGTGATGCAGCGGCGGTCTGTGACCGCCGCAATTGTGCTTCGACCGTGGCTCACAGAGCGCCGCTACACGAGGACACGCGGGATAAATTTCGCGCTCCCTTGATTCGTGCCTATTCGTGTGCATTCGTGGTTAAAACAATTTCGTTCTTCTGCACGCGCAAACAAGCGGTGTCGTGGTCTGGGCTGATTCCCTTCAACGCCACCGGCTGTTTGCATTGTTCCTGCGCAAATTCGCAGCGCGGCACAAAGGGACAGCCTTCGATCGGCCGCGACAAATCCGGCGGCATGCCGGGAATCGTGTAAAGCGATGCTCCCTTGGCCTGAAGCGCCGGAATCGATTTTTGCAGCGCACTCGTGTAAGGATGCGCCGTATGGTGGAAAAGCTCCTCAGTCGGCGCGCGCTCGACGATGCGCCCGGCATACATCACCTGCACACGCTGGCAGAAACCCGCCACCACGCCCAAATCATGCGTGATCCAAATCACCGCCATGCCGAGTTCGCGCTGCATTTTTTTGACGAGATCCAGGATTTGCGCCTGCACCGTCACGTCGAGCGCGGTCGTGGGTTCATCCGCAATGAGCAATTCCGGCTTGGTGATGAGCGCCATGGCAATCATCACGCGCTGCCGCATGCCGCCGGAAAATTCGTGCGGATAACCGCGGATGCGATTCGCCGCATCCGGCACGCCCACTTCCTCGAGCGCCGTAATAGCGCGTTTCAGCGCATCGGCGCGGCTGATTTTTTCGTGAATCAAAAGCGGCTCGATGATTTGCTCGGAAATCCGCATGTAAGGATTTAGCGACGTCATCGGGTCCTGAAAAATCATGGAGATGCGTTTGCCGCGAATGGAGCCTAATTGTTCGGGCGTGGCCTTGAGCAAATCCACGTTATCGAACATCGCCGTGCCGCCTTCAATTCTGCCCGGCGGTTGCGGAATGAGACGCATTAGCGAATAACACGTGACCGATTTGCCGGAACCCGATTCGCCGACGATGCCGAGCGTCTCGCCGCGTTCCAGCGAAAACGAGACATCGTTCACCGCGCGGACGATGCCATGCCGGGTATAAAACGCCGTGCGCAGGTTGGTGACTTGCAGGAGCGGCATATCAGTCCTTCGACGCCCGCACGTCCAGCGCATCGCGCAAACCATCACCGAGGAAGTTCAGCGAAAAAAGCGTGAGCGAGAAAAAGACGCTCGGGAAAATCAGCAGCCAGGGATATTCCTCCATGCTCATGCGGCCGTCATTGAGGAGCGTGCCCCAGGAACTCATCGGCGCCTGCACACCGAGGCCAAGGAAGCTCAAAAACGCCTCCAGCAGCATGACGGACGGCACGATGAGCGTGGCATAAATGGCCACGATGCCCAAAACGTTGGGAATCATGTGTCGCAGAATGATGCGCCGCCTGCGCAGGCCGAGCGCGATGGCCGCCTCGACAAATTCCTGCCTCTTGAGCGACATCACCTGCGCGCGAACGATGCGCGCCATATCCAGCCACGACACCGCGCCAATCGCCATGAACATCAGAATAATGTGCTGGCCGAAAACCACCAGGATCAGGATGACAAAAACAACAAACGGAAGGGAATAAACGATGTCTACAATGCGCATCATGACGACATCCAGGCGCCCCCCGATGTAACCGGAAATCGCGCCGTAAAGAACGCCAATGATCACGGAAACGAGCGTTGCCGCCAGCCCGACTGAAAGCGAAATGCAACCGCCGAACAAAGTGCGCGCCAGCATATCGCGGCCCAGGATGTCCGTGCCGAGCCAATGCGCCGCGCTGGGGGCGGTCGCGCCCAGCGCGAAATGCGTCTTCTCATACGCGTGCGGCGCAATCAGGAGGCTGAGAAAACAAGCGATGGTGAGAATGGCCACAAAGATCCCGCCGATCACGGCCAGTTTATTCTGCCGCAAGCGAAGCCATGCATCCTGCCAGAGCGAATGGCCGGGCTCGATTTCGCCCGCGTGCTGCGTGACCGTTGGAAATTCAGCGCTCATTCAAACCGTAATTTCGGATTCATCCAGACCGAGACGATATCGGCCAACAGATTCATGACCACAACCAGGACGGCATAAACGAGAGTGGTGCCCATGAGCATCGGCCCGTCGCGATCGAAAGCCGCCCGGACAAAGAAACGCGCCGCGCCAGGAATATTAAAAATCGTTTCCACCACCAGCGATCCCGTTACAATTCCGCTAACGGCCGGGCCGAGAAAGGTGACCACGGACAACAATCCGCCGCGCAACGAATGTCTCCAAACCACCCGCCACTCGGAAGCGCCCTTGGCGCGGGCGGTGCGGATAAAATCCTGATTCAAAATTTCAAGCATCCCGCCGCGGGCCAGCCGCGAAATGTAAGCCATGTAATAAAGCCCGAGCGTCGCCGCGGGCAGAATGCGGTCGCGCGGAAAAAACCATCCCGAAGAATTGAACCATCCCAGCCAGATGGCGAAGACGAGAATCAAAATCGGCCCCGTGACAAAAGACGGAATACAAATGCCGAGCGTGGCAATGGACATCGGGATGTAATCGCCGGCCGTATTTTTTCGCAGTGACGCGAGAATGCCCGCAAGGAGCCCGAAAAACAGCGCAAAAACCATCCCTTCCAGACCCAGCTCCATCGAAATGGGCAGCGAGTTCGCGAGCAATTCATTCACGCTCCAGCCGAAATATTTCTGCGACATGCCGAGATCGCCATGAAGGATCAGCCGCTTCATGTAATCGACATATTGCCGGCCCACCGGTTTATCCAGGCCATAGTAAGCCTCGAGTTGCTTCTTCATCTCGGGCGTCATGGCCTTTTCGGTATCGAACGGCCCGCCGGGCATTTTGTGCAGTAGAAAGAATGTGGCGGTCGCGACGATGAACAACACCGGGATGGCTTGCAGAATCCTTTTTAAGATGAAGCGCAGCATGGTTTATTTCGGCGCCTCAAGATACACGTACTTGTAAGGATGATTGTCCAGAATCGTCGGATACCAGCCCCTGACCTCGGGCCGTTGAAGATAAACGCGCGTGTAAAAATAAATGGGAATCATCGGCAGTTCGTCCACCAGCAGGGCCTCGGCTTTTTGAAAAACTTCCAGCCGCGCCTTTGGGTCCACGGTGGCCGCCGCCTGCGCGATGAGACGATCGTATTCCGCGTTGGACCAGCCGGTCTCATTGTTGCCGTTGCCGGTCGTCCACATATCGAGAAACGAGTTGGGATCGTTGTAATCGCCGGTCCAACCCGCGCGGGCCACCTGGTAATTCAGCGAACGCAGTGAATCGAGATAGACCTTCCATTCCTGGTTCACCAGTCGGGCGTCCACGCCCAGCCTCGTTCTCCACATCTGCTGGATCGCCTCGGCAATCGTGCGATGATATTCGAGCGTGTTGTAAAGAATTTCCACCGGCGGCATGCCTTTGCCGCCCGGAAAACCGGCTTCGGCGAGCAGGCGCCTGGCTTCGGCAACGTTCTCCGTCAGCTTCGCGCGACAGGTGTAACCGCCGGTGCCGGGAGGCGTGAGATTGAAGGCGGGCATCTGGCCGCCTTTCATGATGTCTTTGACGATGCTTTCCCGGTCGATCGCCATTGCGAGCGCGCGCCGGACGCGAACGTCGTTCACCGGCGGCTTGGTCACGTTCACCCGGTAAAAATAAGTCGTCAGAAAAGGAAAAATTTTGAGCACCTCGGGATTGTTGGCCTTGTAATAAGCGATTTTCGAGGGCGGCAAATCATAGGTGATATGAAGCTGACCCGCGCGGAACGCGCGCTCCTCCGTGTCAATGCTTTCGATGGGATAAAAACGAATCGCATTCAGCTTCACCCGATCGCGGTCCCAATACGTCGGGCTTTTGCGAACTTCAATGACTTCATTGACATGCCATTTGGCCAGCACAAAGGAGCCGTTCCCGACATAACGGCCGGGACGGGTCCACTTGCTGCCGCGCTGATACGGATCGCCGTACTTCCGGATAGTGGGCAGATGCACCGGATACCACGAGTCATGCAGCAGCAGCGAAAGAAAATAGGGCGTGGGATTGTTGAGCGTGACTTCCAACGTCCGATCGTCAATGACCTTGTAACCGCACTGGCTGAAATCCTTGAGCTTGCCTGTCTTGTAGGCCTCCGTGTTCTTCACCACGAAATGCATGTAGGAATATTCCGAGGCGAGAGACGGCGTCAGAATGCGCTTGTAGGCTTCATAAAAATCATGCGCTGTCAGCGTTTCACCGTTGGACCACTTCGCATTTTCGCGAAGGTGAAACGTGTAAACCTTTCGATCAGGCGAAATATCCCAGCGCTCCGCCACGCCCGGAACCGGATGCAAATCCTTCGGGTCTTCCGAAACCAGGCCCTCGAGGAGCGACATGATGACGTGATAATCGGGCGTGCCCGTGACGACGTGCGGGTCGAGGTCCGCCGGTTCAGCACCGTTGCCGAGATGGAATATCCCCTTGCGATCGCCAACTTCCACGAGCGTCTCGCGTTTCACACAACCGGGCAGAAGGGAATAAGTGGCCGCCGCGCCGAGAGAATAGATAAATCGGCGCCGCGAGAGGTAACCTGGTGCAAACTGCATTGCTGTTTTGACACTTAAGAAACGTGATTCTTCAAAAAAAGCAATGGGGCAATTCGAGTTACGCCGGTTGTGGCTCAGCCGTGTCCTGGATATACGTCTTGCCGCGATAGAATCGGGCCACGACTACAAATATCAATGCTGTGACAAACATCACTGCGGAGAAAAAGTAAAAGTAGCTCGCGCCCGCCAGCTTTTGGCTGCCATCGGGATTTTGAATAAAGACGTTCACCACGGCCGTAAAGCCGTTGCCCAGGGAGACCGCACCCAGATACGTACACATGACGAGCGATTTCATTTTTTTCGGGGCTTGCGTATAGGCGAATTCAAGATGCGTGACCGATACCAGCACTTCCGAGGCGGTCAGCACCAGAAACGCAAGAATTTGCCATAGGATATTCGGATGTTGCCCCGCATCGATGCGCGTCTGGATCCAGGCAATAATCAGAAAGGAAATAACCACCGCAAATAATCCGATGCCAATTTTGCGCAGTGCCGTCAGCCTAAAAACGCGATTGATCGCCGGATAAATGGCATACGAAAACAGCGGCAGCATGATGAGAATGAACAGGGGATTCACCGTTTGGATCTGCGAGGGCAGCCATTCGTGGCCGAAAAGGTGCCGGTTCATTTTCTCGGCTTGCACGACCCAGGAGGAAAAATTCTGCTGCCACAAAGACCAAAACATTGCCACGAACGGCACGGGAATAAGCAGGTTGCCCAAGGCCTTTAGCGTTTCTTTATTGCCAAATTCCCGAAAGAAATTCCCCACGCCAACCGGCGGTATATGGACGATTTTCTTTCGTCCCATCCAAAACACAATGGTTGCAAGCACCATGAAAACGCCGGGAGTGCCAAATGCCCACTTAGGTCCGTAGCGGTCGAGCAACCAAGGAATCAAAAGCGTGGAAAAAGCCGAACCGAAGTTGATCGAGAAATAGAACCAATTAAATACACGCGGAAGCAGGTGTTCGTTGTCACCGCCGAATTGGTCGCCGACGTTGGCGCTGACGCAGGGTTTGATGCCTCCGGCGCCGAGTGCGATGAGTGACAAACCAATGAGCAAACCAAACCGTGTGTCGTTGAGCGCCAGCGCAAAATGGCCAAAACAATAAACAATGGAGAGATAAAGGATGGTGCGGTATTTGCCGAGAATCGCATCCGCCAGGAACGCGCCAAGAATAGGAAGAAAATAAACACCGGAAATAAACGTTGAATACCAGGCAACGGCTTGGGCATTTGACAAATGGTCCGGATGCCCGGCGGCATCCTTCATATACAGGGTCATGAACACCACCAGGATGGAATTCATGCCGTAATAGCTGAAACGCTCAGCCGCTTCATTGCCGACGATGTAAAGAATGCCCGGCGGCATTCGGTTTGTCTTCAAGGGAGCGGTGCGATATTCAGATTGGGCCATAAGCAGGATTTGTTTTGGCGGCCATGCGTGACGCTTCTCCTGCGTACGGAAAAACAGCAACAATGTCCAGACTGGAACGATTTCCGTAGCGCAGCTGTCCCGGCTGCGAGTGCGGGCGGCGTCTCGCCGCCAGGCCCCTCCATTAAGCAGTCCAGATGGCCCCGCTATTCCTCCAAAGCCCGCACCGCCTCCGCCAATGTTTCGCAGGTCACAATGGGAATGCGCCGGTGATAATGAAACAGCGACATGATGCTGAACCCAATGTCCTTCCGCGCGTCGGGGATGAGCCTCACGACCTTGGACGTGCCCGCCTTGTCGCACGCGTCCATCGCAAACTCCACATCCGGCGCGCAGGCGAGATCCATGAAGTCGAGCTGGCTGAAATCGCTTAAGACGCTGAAACCGCGCTTCAATTGGGCGAGCTGAGCTTTCAAGCTGGTTCTCATGCGGCTCGTTTCGTCCGGAGTCACCCGGCCGGAAAAGAAAAATGTCACCAGATTTTTTGGTTTGTCGATTCGAACCTCGAACATGTCAACCCAAAGTAACCGTATTTTCCAAAGGTGAAAAGTTATTGCTGGGCAGGGTGCCATCATGAAAGACAGGCAAGCCGAATCAACCCTTCTCTTTCATTAACACCCAGCTTCAGCTGGGTGTCTGGTCGGCGTAGATTTGTTAACCGCTTTAGCGGTTTAACGCCGGCTAAACTGCTGAAGCAGTTAGCCTCTAGTCACCGCATCGCAACACCCGGCTAAAGCCGGGTGTTAATGAGATTGGCCGGTAACGCTCACATTCAGCATCTCCCAAATGCAAAATCGCTTTCCGCGCTCCGAAATCACTTCTCAGCCGCGGTCGCGTTCGTCTTGTCGATCCCGATCTTTTTCAGGAACGGCTCCAGTGACCGCGGGCGGCCGAGGAATTTCTCAATCGAAATATTCACGTCGCGCGAATCGCCCACTTCATAGATTTCCTTGCGCAAACGCATGCCGGCTTTTTTGTCGAAATACCCGTCCGGCGCCTTCTCGAAAACCGTCGCCATGTCCGCCGCGATGGCATCGGCCCAGGCGTAACCGTAATATCCCGCCGCATAGCCGATAATGTGTCCAAAATACGCCACGAACGCGGTGTCCGGCGGCATTGGCAGAAAGACCTCGCCGAGGACCTTGTTCGAAAGCGGCAACGTTTCCTGCGCATTATCCGCGTGGATTTGCGTGTGCAACGCGAGATCCATCAGCCCGAACGAAAGTTGTCGGCGATAATAGGAGCCTTCCGTCGCAAGCCGCGCGGCCTTCAATTCCTTCAGCACGTTCTCGGGAATTTTTTTCGACGGATCGCGATAATCGGCGGCGAAGCTGTCGAGGACCTTTTTGTCCCACGCCCAGTTTTCGAGCATTTGCGACGGCGCCTCAACGAAATCGCGGGGGACGCTCGTGCCGGAAAAGCGCGCATATTTGGCGCGCGTCAGGATGGTGTGCATCGCATGGCCGAACTCGTGAAAGATCGTTTCCACGTCGTCATGCGACATCAGGGACGGATGATTCCTGGTCGGCGTGGGGAAATTGCAAATCAACGCGCAGACCGGCCGCTGATATTTGCCATCGGGCAAAAGTTTGCCATCGATGATGCCAAATTCCGCGAAGTGATGGTATTTGCCATCGCGCGGAAACATATCGAGATAAAACATTCCGAGCGGTTCACCCGTCTTGGCATCAGAAACAGTGTAGAGCTGTAAATCACCAATCCATTTATAAGGCGGCTCAACGCGCTGAAATTTCAGTCCGAAAATGCGCTGGTAAATGCTGAACATGCCGTCCAGCACGCGTTGATACGGGAAATAAACGCGCAACTGCTCCGCATCCACATTGTATTTCTCCTTCTTCAACTGGTTCGCGAAATAGCGCCAATCCCAGATGTTGATTTTGGCGTTCGGATCGCCGGTTTCCTTGATTTTAATTTGCCGAAATTCCTCCAGTTCAGCGTCGAACTTCGGCTGCAAGCCCGTCTTCAGCTTATTCTCAAAGTCGATGGCCGTCGCCGCATTTTTGACCATCATGATTTCAGTCGCGTAATCCGCGTACGATTTATAGCCGAGCTTGTGCGCAATGCCATCACGCAGGACCAGGATTCTTTGCAATAACGGTATGTTCTGCTCCCGCGCGAGGTTGCTCTGGGCGATCTCGAATTTTTTTCGCGTCTCTTCACGCTTGGCGTTCTCCTCAATGGTGAGGTAATGCCAGGTGATGTTCGCCATGGCGGTGTATTCGTCGTCACCGGTTTTGATCTGCTGGAGGAAATCGTCCGGCACGCCTTCGAGTTCAGCCTTGGTGAATTTTACCGGCGCTTTGGCTTTTTCGATATTCTCCTCAAAGTCGGTCGAAATGCGGGAAAGTTCCTTGCGCATGCGCTCAACTTCATTGCGGCCCGCCTTCGGCAAATCCAGCCCGGCGCGGCGATAATCGCGCATGGTCTCATAAAGCAATTTGGCGTCCCCGCCTTCGAGCTGCGGCTTGGTGTCGGCATACGCCTTCACGGCGCGATAAACATCCTCGCGATAATCAATGCCAACCATCCACGCCTCGAGATCCTTGAGCGCACTGGCCGCGCCGTCACGCATCGCGGCGCTCGTGCTCGTCTCCTCGATGAGCGAAAGCCGGTTGTCGACGCACGCCAGCTCGAAGCCCAAATCGTCCAGCGCAATGACAGTATTCGTGAAATTGACCTCGCTCGGGCTCAATCGGCCGATGCGATCCAGCGCGGCGTTGCCATTTTTGATGGCGTTGGTGACTGAAGTGTCAATTTCGTTCGTGGTCGTCTCAAAAGTCGGGATCGTAACGACTGAATTGAATTTGGCGCTGCTGGCTTTAAACTGCTCGAGATTGCCTTCCGCGATCGGCGTGGGTTTGTGCGGAACACTGCTGCAACCGGCGAGAATCGAAGAGAAAGCGAGAAAAGAGATGATTTTCCAACGCATAATGATTGCGTGCAAATTACTTCCTTACGCCGTTCGTTCAAGTGCAATTCCACGTGACACCAGCCATTGAACACCCGAAAATCGTTCCGTGCCGTTGCTGGAAATTAAAAACCTGAAGCTCGATTTCCTCGCGGGCGAAACCAGCCTGCGCGCTGTCGATGGCGTATCACTGACGATTGATGCCGGCGAAACGGTTTGCCTCGTCGGCGAAAGCGGCTGCGGCAAAACCGTGACTGCCATGTCCATCGCGCGCCTGGTGCCCGCGCCGCCGGCAAAATACGCTGGCGGAGAAATTTTGTTGAATGGCCAGGATGTGCTCCAAATGCCATCGAGCGATTTGCCCGGCATTCGCGGCCGAGTCGTGAGCTACGTTTTTCAGGAACCGAGCGCCTCGTTGAATCCGGTCATCCGCATCGGCAAACAAATCAAGGAGTCGCTCAAACTGCATCGGCCCGAAAAAGCCACGGACGAAGAAGTCATCCGGCTTTTGAAATTGGTGCGCATCCCGGCCCCGGAATCGCGCATCCGCAATTATCCCTTCGAAATGTCCGGCGGCATGCAGCAGCGCGTGATGATCGCGATGGCGCTGGCGAGCCAGCCGAAATTGCTGATCGCCGATGAGCCAACGACAGCACTGGATGTGACCATCCAGGCGCAAATTTTGGAATTGTTGCTGGATTTAAAGCAACGTCTCGGCATGGCGATCCTGCTCATCACGCATAACCTCGGCATCGTCGGCGATATCGCCGATCGCGTGGCCGTGATGTATGCCGGGCAAATTGTGGAACTGGCGCCGGCGCGTGATTTATTGCGTCATCCCTTGCACCCCTACACCCGCGCGCTCATGAATTCCGTGCCGAAATTGAGCGGCGAAGCAGCGCGGCTCTCGGCGATTCCCGGCAACGTCCCGCGCCTTGGCGATTTCCCGCCCGGCTGCCGCTTTTACCCCCGTTGCCCCAGCGCAAAACCCGAATGTGCCACGACCATGCCGGCACTGAAGGAAGTGGAGCCGAAACGCTGGGTGCGATGTTTGTATGCGAATTGACGTTGATTTTCGTTAGGGTTAATTTCTTGCCATGAACGAAATCACCTTTCGTGTCGAGCCTTGCCCGGAGACTGGTGGTTACGTGGCGCGCTGGGATGAGCCGCAAGGGCGCGGCGGTATCACTACTCAGGGAGATTCGTTCGCGGAATTGGACGCCATGATCACCGACGCCGTCGGTGGTTATTTTGAGCCTAAAGACCGTCCCAAGCGGATCCGCTTGCATTTTTCGCAAGATCCGATTCTTGCCATTGCGTGAAAATTCCGCGCGATGTTAACGGCACTCAAGCAGTTCGTGCATTAAAACGTCTTGGATTCGTCGAACTTCGTCAAACCGGGTCTCACCTTATCTTGCGCAAAGATCATCGCACAGTCGTCGTTCCGCAGCACAAGCCGATCAAACCCGGAACGCTCAAGAGCATCATTGAGCAGGCTGGGTTGACGCTTGAAGAGTTTGTGGCGGAACTTTGATTTCATGCCTTTACTCGAAGTCCAAAACCTCAAAGTCCATTTCCCGGTGAAACGCGGGATGTTCGGCCCGCCGAGCGCGTTTGTGAAGGCCGTCGACGGCGTGAACTTCAGCATCGAGCCCGGCGAAACGCTCGGATTGGTGGGTGAAAGCGGCTGCGGCAAAACGACTCTCGGCCGCGCGATCGTCCGATTGATTGAGCCAACCGCCGGCAGCGTTTCGCTGGACGGCGTCGATGTCACGCCCTTGGACGGCGCGGACTTGCGCGCCCAGCGCCGCAAACTGCAGATGATTTTCCAGGACCCCTACGGCTCGCTGAATCCGCGCATGACCGTGGAAGATATCATCGGCGAAGCGTTGGATATTCACGGTCTCGCGGAAAGCAAATCAGCGCGCCAAAAACGAATCGCCGAATTGCTGAAAGCGGTCGGATTGGACGCCGCCTACGCGCAACGTTACCCCCACGAATTCAGCGGCGGACAACGCCAGCGCATCGGCATCGCGCGCGCGCTCGCGGTCGAGCCGAAATTAATCGTGTGCGACGAACCGGTGAGCGCGCTCGACGTTTCCGTGCAGGCGCAAATCATCAACCTGCTCCAGGATTTGCAACAGCAGCGCGGGCTGGCCTATCTCTTCATCGCGCACGACCTCGCCGTCGTCGAGCACATTAGCCGGCGCGTGATGGTAATGTATTTGGGAAAAGTGGTGGAACTCGCGGAGGCGAAAGCGATCGTTCGCTCGCCGAAACATCCCTACACGCAGGCACTCATTTCAGCGGTGCCAGTCGTGGACCCGGATTCCAAGCGGCAGCGAATTGTTTTGCCCGGCGACGTCGCCTCGCCCATTGATCCGCCGCCCGGCTGTCCGTTTCATCCCCGCTGCCCAATTGCGGAAGATCGCTGCCGAACAGAAATTCCCGCCGTGCGCGAAATTGCCCCCAAGCATTACGCCGCCTGCCATCTCGCGAAGTGAAATCATAGTGGCACGGGCATCTCGCCCGTGAGTTCCTATTCGCACCGGCGAGACGCCAGTGCCACTACGCAAATTATTTTCCCGTAACACTTCCCCGTTTATCCCGTCTGAATGGATGGCGAGCGGCGCGCGCGCTGCGCAAGGTTTGCGCGGTCATCTTGCAGAACGTGCGCGGTTGGATGGCACGCTGTTGCTCTCGCACGTGAAATCGTGCTGGGCCTTGAGCGAGCCGGCCTCGATGAACAGCCGGTAGCTTTGCCCCGGAACCAGCGGCGCGGGACGCGCGTTATCGACGACGGGTCTCATGCCGCGAATGCGTCCGCCATAGGAAAACATTTTTACGGGAGCCGAATTGGACTCGGATTTCAGTTCCCAAATCGGAAGGGCATACTTGTTGCTCTCAAGTTCACTGAGGGAAACGACTCTCAAATCCGTGAGCTGATACAGGTCGCCGAGGCTGAAATTGACCGTGCCGAAGCGTTCGTTGTGGGAAATGAGCAGAGCCTTTGGCTTGAACCAACTGGTGAAATGAATAAGATAAACAACGCCAAGAACAATCGCCAAAACGATGAGAATCCAGCTCTTTTTATTCATAAACAAATGAACGGCGCGGCTGCCTCAGCCGTCGAACCTTCTATTCAGACGCGCCAACGAGTGGAAATGTTATGAGAATAACGAGGAGATGCAACCGGGCTTTATGGAGACAGGCCTTTACCTTGATCGAATTGCTGGTGGTCATCGCCATTATTGCCATTTTGGCCGCCATGCTGCTGCCGTCCCTCTCTCGCGCCAAGGGCACAGCCTTGCGAATTTCCTGTCTCAACAACCTTCGCCAGCTCGGAATCGCAACGGAATTGTACGTGACCGACAATCAAGACTTTTATCCACCGCGCGATAATTTAAGCCGCTGGCCGGACCGGCTTTTCGACAACTACGGCAAGAACCTGAAACTGCTCCTGTGCCCCATCGATCACCAGGATCCCAATCACAATCCTCCGTTGCCGGAGAGCATCGGTTGGTCTGCTTCCAATAACGTCGCCGATGCCTCATGCCGCAGTTTCTTCATCAATGGCTTCAACGATTTCTTCAGCGACAAATCCGGCATCCAGATGAGCGACTGGCGCGACCTTGCCAATTGGATGCTCAGCACGACCAACATCGACGCGCGAGTGCGCCAATCCGATTTGCTTCATCAAAGCGACACCATCATCCTGGGAGAAAAGGAATACGATCACGGCGATTTCTACATGGACCTCGGCGAAAATGGCGGTAACGACTTCTCGGGCATCCTCGAACAAAGCCGCCATGACAGCCGCGGTCCCGGCACCGGCTCGGGCGGTTCCAATTACACCTTTGGCGACGGCAGCTCGCGTTACATCAAATACGGCGAATCCCTGTGGCCCTTGAACATGTGGTGCATCAGCGACGCCAACCGCACCTTCTACGCCTACAAATCGCTGGGAATGCCATAAGTGGGTTGGGACGACGCGCTGCGTGTTCTCGAATCGCCATCGCGCGAGGGCTGAAAGCCCATCCTGTTAAAGCCCGGACTATGGCCCGGGTAAGCCGCCCTAATCCGATGTAAAGCACACGGCATCAATCTCATCCAATATCTCGCGCGCACCCGCTGTGGTCCATTTCGGAACCCATCAACTTTGGATTGGACATTTCGTTGAAGTAACCGAATAGTTATAACCGTGCCGTCCGGCGCCTCCCGTAAATGGGGATTTTTTCGACATGTGAACGCCGCCGGGTCGGTCTTAGAATTATTTACCGGGTATGGATGAACCACAAACACAGGCTGCCATTCCTCCTAAAAACAAAGGGGGGGAAAGCGCAAATTCGGAACGAGCAAAAGTTTCCTTCTGGAAACGCCCGCCGACGATCATGGTCGGAACGATCGCGCTGGCGGCGCTGCTCGTTTGGGGACTCGGAATGCTTGCCGAAGGCCTTTCGCGCGAGAGCACCGATGATGCCTTTTTAGCCGCCGACATCGTCCAAATTTCTCCCCAGGTCGCCGGCCAGGTGACGGAGGTGTTCGTCAAGGACAACGAAACCGTTCACGCCGGTGATCCGTTAGTGCAGATTGACACGCGCGATTTCGAGACAGCCGTGGCGCAAAAGCAAGCGGCATTGAACGCCGCCAATGCCAACACGAACCTCATTTATTCCAGCTTCAAGTTGCTTGAAGTCCAAGTCAATACGGCGCGCGCCACCGCCGAGCAATCCGCGGCGCAAGCGGACGCTGACAAAGCCAGGATGGACAAGGCCGGCTCGGACCTCACGCGGGCTCAGGATTTGATCACGCGCAAAATCATCGCCCCGCAGGAATTTGACACCGCCAAAGCCAACGCCGACGCCGCCACCAACACGTGGAAAGCCAGTGAAGCCAAGGCCGTGAGCGACCGCTCAAAAATCGACGAAGCCGAGGCGGAATTGGAAGCCGGCCGCGCCGCGCTGGACCGCGCCCTCGCCCAGGCCAAACAATCGAAGGTCGACGTGAGCCTCGCTGATTTGAACCTTTCCTACACGCGCATCGCGGCGCCGACGGCCGGTCGCGTGACGCGCAAAGCCGTCGAACCCGGCGATTACGTTCAAGTAAGCCAGCAGCTCATGGCCGTCGTGCCCACGAACATCTGGGTGGTGGGCAATTTCAAGGAAACTCAGTTGAAACGCATCCGCACCAACCAGCCGGTCGAAATTTCCGTGGATTCGGTGGCCGGCCGCACGTTTCAGGGACACGTGCAAAGCATCCAGGCCGGCAGCGGCGCGGCGTTCAGCTTGTTGCCGCCGGAAAACGCCGTCGGCAATTTCGTAAAAGTCGTCCAGCGCGTGCCGGTGAAAATCGTTTTCGATCATCCCGTGGAAGCGGAGCATGTGCTGGGTCCGGGAATGTCCGCGGAACCGAGCGTGCAAGTCGGAAATCCATTGCCCGAAGCCTTGGTCATCATCGTGGCGATCCTGCTGGCGCTGGGAATAGGATTCTGGTGGTGGCGCTCCGCCAACAAGCCGCCAGTGCCGCCAAAGGAATAAATGGCCGACGCATCCGCCAGCAAAAGCCGCCAGCAGTGGCGGCCCAGCCATAACCCGTGGTTTATCGCCGTGGCCGTGATGACGGCGACGTTCATGGAGGTTCTCGACACCTCCGTGGCCAACGTCTCGCTGCCTCACATCGCCGGCAACCTGTCCGTCACCACAAATGAAGCCACATGGGTGCTGACCAGCTATCTTGTTTCCAACGCCATCGTGTTGCCCATTACCGGCTGGCTCGGAAATTATTTTGGCCGGAAGAACCTGCTCGTCATTTGCGTCAGCATTTTCACCATCGCCTCAATTCTCTGCGGCATGGCGCCCAGCCTGCCGTTTTTGGTCGTGGCCCGTGTTCTTCAAGGCGTGGGCGGCGGCGCGATGCAACCCATCGCCCAAGCCGTGCTGTTGGAAAGTTTTCCGCCCGAAAAACAGGGCGTCGCCATGGCGACCTATGGCATGGGCGTGATCGTGGCGCCGATTTTGGGCCCCACGCTGGGCGGCTGGATCACCGACAATTATTCCTGGCGCTGGATTTTTTACATCAACGTCCCGGTCGGCATCGCCGCCGTGCTGATGGCCGAAGCGTTCATCGAAGATCCGCCGTACATCAAGAACGCGAAAATTGGCGCCGTGGACGTGCTCGGGTTCGGCTTCCTCGCCGTGTGGCTCGGCACGCTCCAAGTCGTGCTCGATAAAGGCCAGCAGGAGGATTGGTTTTCCTCGCACTGGATCACCTGGTTTGCGGTAATCTCGGCGATTTGTTGCGTGGCGTTCGTGGTGCGGGAATTGCGCACGGACCATCCGATCGTCCATTTGCGCATTCTGAAAAACCGCAATTTCCTTACGGGCGTCATCCTCATCACCTGCCTCGGCGGCGTCTTGTACGGAACCACCGCCGCATTGCCCATTTTCCTGCAAACCATCATGGGCTATCCCGCGCTGCAAAGCGGCTACGCGCTGAGCCCGCGCGGTATCGGAGCGTTGATCACGACATTTATTGTGGGCCGGTTGATCGGCAAAATTCCCAATCGCGTGCTCATCAGCACCGGTTTTGTGCTGCTGGCGATGTCGTCATTTTGGCTCGGCCTCATCAACCTGCAAATTTCCATGTGGAGCATCATCTGGCCCAGCGTGCTGAACGGCATCGCCATCAGTTTTATTTTCGTGGCGCTGACGACATCCGCCATGGGCCATCTGCGCCAGGACCAAATGGCCAACGCCGCCGGCATTTATAATTTGATGCGCAACCTCGGCGGCAGCTTCGGCATCGCGGCCGTCACGACGATCATCGCGCGCCGCGCGCAGGTGCACCAGGCGCTGATGGCCGGCCACATGACACCTTACGATCCCGCTTACCGGCATCAACTCGCCGCCGCGCAGCATGCCTTGATGCACAGCAGCGGCTCATGGCTCGCGCACCAGCGGGGATTGGAATTGCTTTACGATTCGCTGCTGGCGCAGAGCAACGTGTGGGCGTTCGTGGAAAACTTCCGGTTGTTCGGCGTTTTGTGCTTGGTTTGCGTTCCGCTGGTTTTATTATTTAAACACGTGCAAACCGGCAAAAAGCCGATTGCCGCGCATTGAATTGACTAAATCAGTTACATGGTTGAATCGCTAAATAGTTAAATGAGTGAAAGACGTGAAACGACCGCCCCATTTAACTTACTTAACTCTTTTAACTGATTTAACTGTCCGCTCCCGATGACCGTCACCCTCTTCATCCCCTGCTTCGTCGATCTGATGTTCCCGCGCGTCGGCATCAGCATGGTCCAAATCTTCGAGAAGCTGGGCCATAAAATCGAATATCCCGAAGAGCTCACCTGCTGCGGCCAGCCGGCCTTTAACTCCGGCTACTGGCCCGAAGCGCGCGAAGTCGCGCTGCCTGTCCTGCGACGCCTCCAAAACGCTGAAGTCGTGGTCATCGCCTCCGGCTCCTGCGGCGCGATGATCAAAGTTTTTTACCCGCAACTCTTCGCCGACACCGAACACGAAAAAGCTGCCAAGGCACTCTCCTCCAAGTGCTACGAATTTTCCGATTTCCTGGTGACCAAGCTGAAAGTTACCGATATCGGCGCGCGTTTCCCGGCGAAAGTCACCTTTCACGACGGCTGTCACGGCCTGCGCGAGCTCGGCAACAAACGCCCCGCTCGCGATTTGCTCTCCAAAGTCCGCGACCTGGAACTCATCGAAATGCGCGACGCCGAAACCTGCTGCGGCTTCGGCGGAACCTTCGCGTCGAAGTTTCCGATGATTTCCACCGCCATGGGCGAGGTCAAATGCGCCTCCGCCGCCGAGACCGGCGCCGAATACATCGTCTCGAACGATTCCAGTTGCCTGATGCACGTGCAAGGCCTGCTCGATAAACAGGGCAAGAAACTGAAAACGATTCATCTGGCCGAAGTGCTCACGAGCAAGTGAAAGAAATGAAATCCGAGATCCGAGATCCGAGATCCGAAACAATGCCGAATGCCGAGAACCGGAACATTCGGACTTTCTCCCGCAGCGACAGGTTTTTCGGATTTCGGGCTTCTGATTTCTTTCGGATTTCGGATTTCGCATTTCGGATTTCCGCTCCATGAGTTCGCCAGTCCAACAATTCAAAGATCAGGCGGATATTCTTACGCACGATCTGCGCCACCGGGAAGTCATTCAATCTGCGATGCGCAAATACGAAGTCGTGCGCGACAAATCGCGCGGCGCATTTCAGGATTACCGCTCCGCCCGCCAGGCTGCGGCCGAGACGAAATGGGAAGCCATCAATCATCTCGACAAATACCTCGAGCAACTCGTCACCAACCTGGAAAGCCGCGGCACCAAAGTGCATTGGGCCACCACCGGCGAGCAGGCGCGGGACATCATCCTCGGCATCATCCGCGAGAAAAAGGCGCGTTCCATCGTCAAATCGAAGGCGATGACTTCCGAAGAGATTCATCTGAACCACGCGCTGGAGCGTGAGGGTTTTGATGTAGTGGAATCAGACCTGGGCGAATTCATCGTGCAATTGCGCAAGGAAACGCCCTATCACATCGTGTTTCCCGCGATGCACCTCACGCGCGGCGAGATCAAGGATCTCTTCAACCGCGAACTGAGCGCCAATTCCACGGACAATCCGGAGGAATTAACCATGGTTGCCCGCCGTGTGTTGCGCCAGAAATACATTCACGCCGATATCGGTTTTACCGGCGGCAATTTTGCCATCGCCGAAACTGGCATGATTTCCATCACGGAAAACGAAGGCAACGCACGCCTCACCGCCGCCCTGCCCAAAACAATGATCACGCTGATGGGCATCGAGAAAGTGTTGCCGCGCCTGGAAGATTTGGCGTTGTTCCTGCCGATGCTCTCGACCTCCGGCACCGGCCAGGCCCTGACCGGTTACAACACCATGTACGGCGGCCCGCGCCAGCCCGGCGAAACCGACGGCCCCGAAGAATGGCACGTCGTGCTGCTGGACAATCGCCGCACCGAACTGCTCGCCGATCCCGAGCAGCGCGATGCCTTGCATTGCATCCGCTGCGGCGCCTGCCTGAATGTCTGCCCGATTTTCCGCAACGTCGGCGGCCACACCTACGGCACGACTTATTCCGGCCCGATCGGCTCCGTCATCACGCCGCATTTGCGCGGCTTGCAGGATTGGAAGCATCTTTCGTATTCGAGCTCGCTCTGCGGCGCGTGCAGCGAAACCTGCCCGGTGAAAATCGACCTCGCCCATCATTTGCTCCAAAATCGCCGCAACGCCAGCGCCGAAAAACCGTCCTTCGCGTGGAGAACGGGCTTCAAAATGTTTTCCTTCGTGTTCAACCGGCCCGGACTTTACAACCTCATCGCGCCGCTCGGCCGGGTCGGCCAGAAATTGCATCCGCTCGTCAGAGGCACAAAACTCGATCCGGCCTACTCCTGGACGAAAACCCGCGAAACGCCCAAAATCGCGCCTCAAACCTTCAAGGAATATTGGAGGGAACGAAAATGAGCCCTTCGGATATAGAGAGCTTCCCGGTGGAACTTGTTTATCTAATACCGGTCTTGGAAAACCTCAAAAAAATCTCAGAGAGAGACTTGGACGAGGATTTAGATGCAACTTTACTCGAGAGCGTATTGCGCAAGAGAATTAAAGGGCTGCATTTGCCCGACGCTGTGGGCCGCCTCACTGAAGATAGCGAGATTTTAAAGAAATGGCTGAAGAAAACGAAAGTTAAAGACGGTGCGGCGATCTGGATTTCCGCATTTTTGAAGCGGCCGGGAGCACTGGCGCGAGACCTCCTGGCTCCTGTTTCACCGCCTGATCCTATCGTTGATATAGATTTGCCATCCGGTTGGAGCCACAAAACCCTCCCGCGACAGCTGATTCTAAGTAAAGACAAAGTTTCTTGCTCTTTTACGCTCGCCGATAAATCGAGTTATCAGTTGAGGCTCAAAAAAAATGAAGTTAGAGAACAAGCGCAGGCGAAATCTTCGCAGCATTTTCCGCAGTCTGGTCGCTGGCTGAAATCCGCTGTGAAAGCGGGTGAGAGCCTTGGCTATAAGTATTCTTATTCTCAGCCGGCGCCAGCAAAATGGAAAGCCGTCGAATATGTTCTCGAAGTCAAAGGTGGATTTGTGAATGTGCAACTGACACATGAAAAAGGAAAGGATTTCGACGAGAGTGAAATTGAGGGAAAGCTTCATACATTGAAAGTTCTGCCGAGTTGATATGACCGAACGCGAAAAAATCTTTGCCCGCATCCGCGAAGCACTGACCGTTCTGGCTCCAGTGCCCGGCCATCACGACACCGCATCGCACGCGCCCGCATCCGTTGCCGCGCCCTCGGCCCACGCCCGCGAATGGCTCCCGCCCACCGGCGATTCCTTCGAGGACCAACTCGCCCGCTTCCGCGCCCACTCCGCCGACCTGAAAACCACATTCCATTTCTGCAACAATCGCGAAGAAATGACGAAGCTGCTGCTGGAATTGCGCGATGCCGAAGGTTGGAAAAAAATCGCCTCGCACCGCGGTGAATTGACCGACGCCGCCGGCAAAACTCTCAGCCTCCCGACGCTCAGCACCGACCAACCCTTCAACGTCGCCGAACTCGAAGCCTGCGATGCCGGCATCACCGAATGCGACGCCTTGGTCGCACAAACCGGCAGCGTGTTGGTAACCAATCGCAGCGCCGGTGGGCGATCCTTGTCCGTCCTGCCGCCCCATCACGTCGTGCTGGCGCGACGCGAACAATTGGTGCGCGATCTACCCGCCGCGTTCGAGTTGGTGAAGAAAAAATACGCGCCGAATTATCCCAGCATGATTTCCTTCGTCACCGGTCCGAGCCGCACCGGCGACATCGAGCGCATCCTCGTCCTCGGCGCGCACGGCCCCAAGAAGCTGACCGTTTTCTGCGTGTAGAATATAGAATAGTGGCACGGCATGCCGCTCGCGCGTTTCTGCATTTCGAAAGCCGTGGCTGTTGATTGCGATCAACTACTTCTTGCGCGTTAACCGTTCTCCCTCTCATCGGATGGGAGAGGGCCGGGGTGAGGGCGAGCGTCTATCTAACTGAATTGTTTCGGCTCCAGTCCTCCCGAGCGCGCTATTCCCCCGCCATCCCCGCCCGTTTCTTCAACGCCTCAACATCCGCATGCTGGACATAGCGAACCAGATTTTCCCACCCGCGATTGAAATGAAACCCGCCCTGCTTCATCTCCTGGATCGCCTCCTCCTTGCTCCAGCTACAAATCACCACGCGATACATCGCGCAAATCATACCGGTCCGATCCGCGCCGCGCTCGCAATGCACAAACACCGGCAAATTGTTCGTGTCACTCACAATTTTCAGGAATGCCACCACATCCTCATCCTCCGCATGCCACGGCTTCATGTGCAGCCGCGCCAATTTGAATTCCCCGCTCGACACCAAGCCCTGGTCCGAATGAAAACTGCGCAGGTTCAAAACCGTTTTGATGCCCATTGCCTTCAATTCCGCCATGCCCTTGGCCGAGGGCTGTGCGCCGCGGTAAAGATTTGTCGTTACCTCGTAGAAATTGGCCAAACCAGGCCGCTCGATCGGTTTCGCCCAATTTGCCGGACGGCTCGCAAGCTTGTTCGTGGATTGCGCGAAACACGCATTGAAGCCAATGCCAAAGGTGAGTATCGCGATAAAAAAACGTTGAATCCTCATTGGGGAGATGTTCAACAACCGCGAATTATCCGCATTGTATCTGCATTCATTTGCGTCCATCTGCGGTTTACGTTCACTTCGCGTCAGCGTCCCTTAAACCGATGCATCTGCGCGCGCTTGAGTTCGCGGTCCGATTCCCGCTTCTTCAAATCCTCGCGCTTGTCGTATTGCGCCTTGCCCTTGCCCACGCCCAAAGCGACCTTCACCTTCCCGTTTTTCCAATAAAACGAAAGCGGCACCAGCGCATTGCCCTTTACCGAGACGAGGCTGAACAACTTGCGAATCTCGGATTTATGCAGCAGCAATTTGCGCGTGGCCTTCGGCTCATGATTCTGCAGGTTGCCATGCGCGTATTCCTCGATGTGCGCGTTGTAGAGAAAAACCTCGTCGCCTTCCACGCGCGCAAACGCATCGCTGATCTGCCCCTTCCCGGCGCTCAACGCCTTCACCTCCGTGCCGCGCAAGACGATGCCCGCCTCGAACGTTTCGAGGATATGATAATCCCGCCGCGCCTTCGAGTTGGAAACGATGTCAGCCATGGTCAGTGAAGCGTGACAAGCGGCGAGTGGCGAGAACACGTCCAGCGAGATTGTAGCCGATCATATCGCGTTATTTCTTCAGGCGCGTGAACAACACCCCTCTCCCATCGGATGGGAGAGGGCCGGGGTGAGGGTTATTTGAAATTCATTTTGCCGCAAGCCCATGGAAACACTTGTCACCCGTCCCCGCCCGCTTGTCACGAAAAAACGAGTCAGAAGGGATATCCTCTGGCTCGTTAGCGCAAAAACAAATCAATGGCCTAGCGCTTCTTGGCGCGCTTCTTCGCGGAGGGCCGCGACAGCTCGACCAATTCCGGCATCTCGAAGCCGATTTTTTCCTCTACAATTTCCATGAGAGCGATGTCGGCGACGCCCACGCTCGGCGCGGCATCGACTAGAGGGCGGCTCATGGCGCCGGCGCCGGAATTGAGCTGGCGCACGCGCCGCGAGACCAAATTCACCAGAACGTTGGGGTTGCCAACTTTCTCCAAAGCTTTTTTCGTCAATTCAGCGTTCAAATTACCTTTCCAAGGTTCAAAACGAGCGGAGTAAATTAGCTGTTACGCGCCCGAAAGCAATAGAAAAATGACGAATGGGCTTGCGCCGGAATAGCCCATTCCCTACAACACACGGCAATGTCGAAAAAGGTCCGAAATCCGAAACCCGAAACCCGAAGCCCGTTTGATCTCGAAAAGTTCCTCGGCGCCAGCACCACTGCGGTCAATGGCGCCCTCGATAAGTTTCTGCCGTCCGAAAAAACCAAGCCCGCGACCATCCACAAGGCCATGCGCTATTCGCTCTTCGCCGGCGGCAAACGGATGCGCCCCGCCCTCTGCCTGGCCGCGGCGGCGGCTTGCGGCGGCAGCCAGGCCGATGCCATGCCTCTGGCCTGCGCCGTGGAATGCATCCACACTTACTCGCTCGTGCACGACGATTTGCCTGCCATGGACAACGACGATTATCGCCGGGGCAAATTGACGAACCACAAAGTCTTCGGCGATGGCATCGCCGTGCTCGCCGGCGACGCCCTGCTCACGCAAGCCTTTGAAATCGCCGCCAAGAGCAAAGGCTGGCCGCGCTATTCGCATCAGCAAATCATTTTGGAACTCGCCCACGCCTCGGGCTCGCTCCAACTCATCGCTGGCCAAGTGGCCGATTTGGAAGGCGAAGGCAAAAAGACCTCCGTGGATCAACTCCGCTACATCCACGAGCGCAAGACCTCCGCCCTGCTCTGTTGCTCCGTGCGCCTCGGCGGCATGAGCGCGAACTGCTCACCCGCGCGACTCAAGGCCCTCACCGACTTCGGCTATCACGTCGGCCTCGCTTTTCAGGTCATCGACGACATCCTCGACGTTACCCAAACCAGCGAACAACTCGGCAAAACCGCCGGCAAAGACACCAAAGCCCAAAAAGCGACCTATCCGTCCATCGTCGGCCTCGAAAAATCCCGCAAAATCGCCGAGCAATTGACCACCAAAGCCTTCGCCTCGCTAAAGATTTTCAAAGGCAAAGCCGAGGCGCTGGAAGCGTTGGCGGAGTTTTTGTTGAAAAGGGATAGGTAATTAGCCGATGCCTTCCAGCCGGTCACTATAGACATTTACCAGTTTGTGAGATTTGAGAAGAGCTTCAATCTGCGGCCAAACGCGCTGAAGCCGGTCATGGAAGTCTTTTCTTCGAAGATTGCCAAAGCGTAAATGCACGACCCACGGTAGCGGTGATCTGACGATTATCCGATCGGAAAATCTGCATCCTTGGTCAAGATAACCAATTCGCGAGTTCGGGCAAATTCCCATACTTGCGAATCTGTGGGATTCTGCCCGATTTGGGAAATCGAAACTGCGGGAAGCTTTGGCGAAAAAAGGATTTTCTGCGGAAGATTCTCGTCAAAGAGAAAGCCCTTCATGCCCTCTGGACGACAGAAAAATGATTGCCGATAACGCGGGAAGCGTAGTTAAGGCAGGCTTGAATATCTTCTCGAACAAGACTTGGATATTCCTCGAGCACATCCTCAACGGAATCACCGGCGGCGAGAAATTCTAAAATCGTTTGAACCGCGATTCGCGTGCCGCGAACGACGGGACGGCCATTGCAAATGTCAGGATTGATTGAGATGCGCTCCAACATGGTTCTACCGTACCACAAACGGTTTGTAATCCAAGCTAAACATCCGGATGGACATTATTCGGAACTTCGGACGCTATCCCTCACTGCCCGGCGTAATACTTATCCACCCTCGCCCCTACATCCTTGTAACCGATGTCGATCGCGTAAATCTGTTCGAACTGTTCGATGGATTCCTTCTGCTTCTCCATCGCTTCAAAAACAATGCCGAGATTATAAACCAATTCCTTCTTTTCCTCATCGAACACCGGCTTCTCCTTGATCGCCTCCTGGAGAGTCGTCATGGCCAGCGGATACATCTTCCGCTTGGCAAAGCATTGCGCCAGGTAATTCATCGACGCAATTTTCTTGTTCGGATTGTTCTTCGACTTTTGAAATTGCTCCAGCGCCTCGGTGATCTTCCCGGCCTCGAAATACAACACTCCCATCTCGTAACGAATGGCGAGGTCGGTGGGAAATTTCTCCACCCGCTTCCGGCATTCCTCGATGCGAAAGGCCTGCTTTTCAGCGTTGATTTGCGCCACGCGTTCCGTGTAATCCGGCGCCGTCGCATCCAGTTGCTCAGCCTGGTGATCAAACTGCCTCGATTTGGTCTTGGCGATGGCGGCATCAATGCTCGCGTCGCCGGCGCCAGCATCGGTGGCTTTGATTTTGGCGTAGTATTGCAGCGCCAGATCGAATTTTTTCTTTTCCGTGTAGATTTCGGCGATGTTGCGCATCAATTTCAGATTGTTCGGCTCCGTTTTGAGCCGCGCTTCGTATTCGCCAATCAAACGCTCGCCCTGGTCCTCGGTCTTCTGGACGCGATTTTGTTGTTCGAGCGAAACCGCCTCCTTTTCGTTCCGCAAAATATCGCGATAAGAGCCCTGCCCGCTCGCGAGCGCATCATATCCGCCTTCACTCAACGTCTTGCGCGCCGACAAATCCTTGAGCGCCTGATGAAGTTCCTGGTCGTTCGGGTTCGCATTCGCGATCTCGATCATAATGCGCTCCGCGCGACCGGCTTCACCGGTTTCGGCGAGCATGTTGGCGTATTGAATCGCGATCTTCTTGTCGCGCGGATTGTTTTTGAAAAGCAGATCCAGCGACATCACCGCCGTCCGCGGCATGTCCAGCGCCACGGCCGCTTCCGCAATCAACCTGTGCCCGGCGGAACTGTTCGCGTCGCTGTTGAGAATTCTCTCGCCGATGTTCAGCGCATCCGCCGGATTGGTGCGCAGGGCGATCTGTCCCTTGGCGACCAGCGGAGTGGAACTGGCGCTACTCAACGCTTTTTTAAAAAAGCCGCCGCCGCTGCCGGCCTTCCTCGCCTGTGCCACGCGCAACGCCTTGCGGCCTTCGTAAAAACCCGGTTCCTTTTCCAGCACCTGGGTCAAAAGGTCCACGGCGTAATCGTAGTTCTCTCGAATCAGGGCGTCGTTGCCTTTTTGAAATATCGCTCGCACGTCCCGGGGGATTTCATTCGCACTCTTTTCTGCCATAAACGCAAATTAAAGCCAAAGGCAGGTAAAAATCCAACGTAAATCGAAAAGCAAAAATTGGCGAACGTACCGCAGTTCTTTGCTAATGCGCCGTGGCAGCCGACGTGAGGAGGCTCTATACTTTTCCGCGAAATGAAATTGCGACCGCTCGGCCGCTTTAATTCATTTGGGAGCGCGTGAACAATTCCCCCTCTCCCATCGGATGGGAGAGGGCCGGGTGAGGGTTGAGTGTCCCCGGACAGGAAGCTCTAATGTTTTCGGCGCGGAAAGCCAGATCTGCCGGCGGGACGCCGGCAGCACGTTAAATCGTGAAATCCGAATCATCCGGCTTCACGGTCTCGGTCGGAGGCGAAAACATCCCCGCGCCCACCGTCGCATTGGTGCCCTGCTCAATCAAAATAAACGAGCCTGTCAACCGATTCGTCGTATAGCCATCAAACACCAGCGGCTTGGCCGTTCTCAACCGAATGATGCCGATATCATTCATGGCCAGCTCCGCCGGATTCGGTTCCGATTCAAACGTGGAAAGTCTGATTTTGCTTTCCAAGCTTGTCACGACCGCCTGCACCGTCTGCGTGGTGTGCTTGATGAAATATTTTTTGCCCTGCTGCAACGGCTTGGGATTCATCCAGCAAATCTTCGCGTGCAAATCGGAGTTCAGTCCCGGAAGATTATCGAACCCCACCAGCATGTCGCCGCGACTGATATCGAGGTCATCCTCAAGACAAATCGTAATGGATTGCGGGCAAAACGCTTCGTCCAATGAACCATCGAGAGTCCAAATCTCCTTCACCTTGCTTTTCAGGCCGCTCGGCAGCGTGAGGATCGTTTCGCCCTTGCGCACAATGCCGCCCGCCACCTGCCCGCTCAGCCCGCGAAAATCATGCAGCTTGTGATCCGTGGGATCGTTCGGTCGATTCACCCACTGCACGGGAAATCGAAACGCGCTCAAGTTCCAATCGCTCGCGATGTGCACCGTTTCAAGATGCCCGAGCAACGTCGGGCCTTGATACCAGGGACTAAATTTGGATGGCTCAACCACGTTATCGCCGTTCAGCGCGCTGATCGGGATGAATTTCACATCGCGCAAAACATCCAGCCGCGGCAGAAAGCCTTCGATTTCATCCCGAATTTCGGTGAACCGCTCTTCGCTCCAATCCACCAGATCCATTTTGTTCACCGCAATAACGATGTGCGGAATGCCGAGCAACGCCGCGATGTAGGTGTGTCGCCGCGTTTGCTCGATCACGCCCTGTCGCGCGTCCACCAGCACGATGGAAAGATTCGCCGTGGAAGCGCCGGTGACCATGTTGCGCGTGTATTGCACGTGGCCCGGCGTGTCGGCGACGATGAACTTGCGCTTGGGCGTGGCGAAATAGCGATACGCCACATCGATCGTGATGCCCTGCTCGCGCTCAGCGCGCAGCCCATCAGTCAGGTTGGCGAGATTGATTTGTCCGCCGCCGGTAATATCCGCGCTGCGTTCAAGCGCTTCAATCTGGTCCTCCATCAAATTCTTGGAGTCGTAAAGCAA